>OWIP01000012.1_pt1 | contig 124069 bp, 132 predicted proteins | sample 1732581 | NCBI WGS metagenome assembly OWIP01 (sample SAMN05065731, study PRJEB22554) | human gut metagenome | biome: ENVO:2100002; feature: ENVO:00000062; material: ENVO:00002003 | host: Homo sapiens | place: USA
TCCGAAGAAGACCTTCTCGAACACCGTACCGACGGCACCGATGCCTTCGACACCCTCTATATCGGCTGCGAAAAATTCCCACAGCACGATTTATACCCAATTTGTGTGGGTGGGGTGAGATAATGCAATAAAACGGAGAAAATGCCGTTTTATAGGAAAAGTCTATTAATTTTATGAGAAGCAACAAAAATGAATGACAATGTAATTGCATACATACTATCTCTTGTTTGTATAATATTTATACTAATTGAAATAGTATCTGTCAATAAAAAGAAAGGAATGACAGACCTCATCGTGTTCTTTTATTACTCATGCCCTTTGTATTACTTCATGTTATATAGGGGGTATGGTGGAGCAGCATTTACTTGGTGGTTTTATCTGTTGTTACTTACATTCATTCATTTGGTAATCTTGGCGTTCCGTATTATAAAATACATTATTTCATGAATAAATTACTTAAAATATTTTGTTTTTATGGGTTGTTTTGCCTATGTTATTGTTGTAAAAATAGCATAAATCCTAATCTTATAAACAAAAAAGTTTGTAAGCAAATATTGGTAAAAAATTATTTTGATGATAATGAATACATTATTAATGATGATATTTCAATCCAAGAACTGTATGAACTCTTACAGAATGCAACTCTATGTGACATAATCAAATTGCCTCCAAGATTAGTATTAACTATAAAAGGAACAAATTATCATCAAACTTTTTTCATATGTGATAATTATATAAAAGATGACAAAAGAAAAATATATAGATGTAAAAAAAATATAGAAAAGGAGTTAAAGAAAATCATCAAAGAATAGTGGACTATCTGCAAAAAACGTGTGGACTATGCATAGATTTTCCCAAGCAAAAAATTATAGTAAACAAACGTATAAAACGGAGAAATAAAGCAACCTAAATGGTTGATTCTTCAAAAATAGAGATATGGATTCCTATGCAAAATATAGTTCTTATCCTGTCGTTTTTAACTTGGAGAAATATTACGCTTTAACTAAATAATAAAAATGGCTCTCATATTTGAAAACATTATAAAGGATTTAAGTCAGATAGGTTTCTTTTCTAAATATAAATTTAGAAAACGCGATGCCTCCTTTTTATTAAAAACGAAAGGAGGAAAATATATTATAGAACTTGATCATTGGATGGACGAAACGACTTCATCCCTTGTAATATATCCTATCTATGGTATTAGATTTGATATTCTTCATAAATGGTTTGAAAAATTTAGTATAAAAAGTCTTCAAGACCAACGAGATAGAGCAAGTATCTCCTTTTCTGGGGATATGCTTTCTTTACAAGATAAATTCTATTTTAGTTTGGATGGAGAAAAATATACAACCGACTTTGATTATTTTCAAACCAATCTCCAAAAATGCGCAGAGTATGTTTTTAAAGAATATTCTGCTCTTGATAAACTATACGAGAAGACGATTTTACCAATTTTGAATGGTAGTGCCACCCTTCCAAATGTTGGTGCTGATTGGATATTTATAGATTTAGCTTTATGTAAATTGGTAAGTCCATCAAATTTTTCCAAACTTAAACAAATAATTTTCCCTCATGTTAGATATATGTATGAACAAAAAGAACCTAACGTTTTGGATTACTATAATCAGTTAGAAAGTGTTTTTAGTTATTTGGAAAATAATAGAATATAACCTATAAGATGACAACCGATTATCTTATTTCTATAATAAACTAATTATGAAAAAGATTTTCTTTTATATAATAATTGCATCGTTACTTGTTGTCTCTGGTTGTGACAAGAATAAAACGCCAAAGATATTTATAGAAGAATCTTTGGATTCATTACTATCTAATTTCATAAAAGATAATCCAAACGACCATATTTATTCTATACTTTTTTACAATAAAAACGAAAAGCAATTTATGGAGATAACAAGCTTTGGGAGACTTTATTATAGTAGACTTGTTGATAAGGTTTTCTATAAAGACGGGAAACTTATATGTTACTATTCCATTAATAGGAGTTGGGCTGACAGTTTACTAAATATTCCTGCTTCTTTGTTATGCACTGATTCACTTAAAAAGTATGATGATCTTAGCACAGGACTCATAGACTATGAAGGTCCACTGAACACAAGGACATACAGGATATTCAGTAAGGGAAAAATATTGCCAGCAAAAGAGGATGACTTTGTTTGCAAAGTAATAGCAAGTGATACAAATGTTATTAAAAATGAGCAAATAAACAATATCTTAAATAGTTTTATCAACGAACACAACCCTATTATTACATATATACGATTTAAACACATAAAAAATAAACGATATATGTGTCTCGGCAATGACATCTCTTATGATAAGAAAGGGTTTATTGGAATGTTCTATCGAAATGGAAGAATTGTTGTCTTGTATTCCGATATCAATATGGCTGACAACGACATTGTTGAAACAAAGCTATTGAAATCGATAAAAGAATTATCGGACTACCACATCGTACACAATGAAATTCCTGTTTATTTTCAAGAAGAATACTGCTTAAAAGGAGATGACCTTACAGAGGTTTCATGCAATGACCCTGAATACATAAAGGTACATTTCAACTAAGAATCAGTCATATAAAATAAAAAGAAGCGGAACACTGCCTAATCACCCTTTCCTATACGCCTTTGTCTTGCGCCCAACGCAGGATGAAGGCTTTTCTTTTTTTCAGCGGTATGCTCCGCCTTCAGCACCTCCTTCGCTTCGCTCTCCGCACCTTTGGCTTTTGCAATCTCTCAGGCGTGAGAGTCAATAACGAAAGGTAGCCAATCCCGATTTTCAAAGGAGTAAGGCGTGGCGCACCGCCTTTCCTGCACTTTGTGCATCTTTCCTATGCTGTTATCTTGGTAGCTTGCTCCACCGTCCCATGCAATGTCTGTGGACGAATCGGCTTTTTATTCGCAGCAAAATGACAAGTATTCATATTAGCCTTTTCTTATCCGTTCCACACTCTCATTAGTGAATGAATTCCGAATACTGCTGATGTTCATTTTTGTAGCCACAAGCACATCCACCTTTCTGCTTGCCTTAAAGATAGGTATCTGTCTGCCACGATTTCATCATGAAAGAAGTAGCCATCCCATACTATGATGACAACAGAGATTGCACAATTTATATCACCAGTCTTCTTCTTTTATTATTCCGGAGTAATATTCTGAAGTGGTGTTCTTTGTACCAAATCATTTTATTTGTTCGACGTGAAGCACTTACCAAATGTAATGCTTTCTGATTTTTCCTTTGCAAAGTTAGCGCAAGCGGCATTCTGAAAGGGTCGCGCTCCACGCTTAGCCTAAGATTTTTTCAAAAGTTTTTGGGGCAGGTTTGCCTCATTCCAAAATCTTTCAAGCCCGAAGGATGAAATAATCTTGGCTATCCCTTGCATTAAAATGCCTTCTCCTTGCTGCTCCTTGTATGCACGTAAAAATTACAAAAGCACTTCGGTGCTTCACTTTTAAGTCGAACAAATAAAATTTTAAAGATTATGGTACACACCACTTTTAATTCAGAATATCACTTCGGTAAAAGAAGTTCAAGACAGGTTGAATTGTCAAGCAATCTCTATCAGGTTGTCATCAATGGAGAGGATGGCGAGTATATCGAATATGAAATCGAGGCGGACAGCCATTCTGAGGCAAGCGCCAAGGCGGAAGCACTCGCTGCCGACAGCTTTGTAGACATCAGCTATATCGAAGTCTATCTCATTCACTAATCAGATTGTTTCACTCTTAAAATAAGAAAGTTATGAATACTTCAAATGTCATTTTAGCAGCTAAAGCCAATTCCGGCAAGTCCACAAACAATGTATGGGTCGTTTACACAAGCGATAACAGCTCAGATAAGATGTATTGCACAAGTGCATACAAGGCTATGCGCCTCGCCTTCCTCCTCAAAAAGAGGTTGGGATTGTACATCTCTGATAATTGCCTCGCACGCCTCTCGCAAGAGATTGCAAAAGCCAAGGGAGCCACAGCTCCCACGGCGCAGGAGGTGCAGAAGTCGGAGCCAGCTCCAGTAGAGGAAAAGCCTAAGAAGAAAAGAGGGCGCAAGCCAAAGGCTGAAAAGGCTGCTTAGGCAGTCTTCCACTTCCGCCCGGCTCGAAGGAGTCGGGCTTTCTTCTGTCGCTGCTGCAAGATCGTAACAAGTCCGCACTTGCCTACACTCCATACTAAAGCCCTTTGTCCTTCGAGCCGTGCAGAGCAACGCTGCGGTTGGGTCTTTTCTTATACAGGCAAAGCCTGTTATCTTTGAAAACAAAAAGGTCATGCTGAAAATCAATTATAATCCTTCTCTCTACGTCTTCACTTGCAACATCCCATCGGAGATTGAAATATCTTCTGATGCTGCTTCGGTATATGTCACTATCGCATGTGGTCCTGACACTATCTTTGAAACTACGCTTTATCCTTACAACAACATCGCCATGCTCTATGATGCTCGCTCCATCATCGAGGGGCACATGCTGGATAAGCAGCGTGTCTTCGCTAACTTTGTCATCACGGCAGACACAAAGACCGAGGAGACGACCACGCCAGAACGCCATTTCATTTACTCTCGCCTGAGCCTCGCCACAAATGCCATGGGCTTCGTACAGCTGTTCTTCCTCACCCCACGTTCAATGTTCACCATTCCACGCAATTCGTTTCAGGTGCTTTGGTCGTTCTACTTGCCAAACACCTCGCTGCAGGGCTACACCGAGTGCCTGGCTCTCTTCGAGGGTGAATCCACTCCGCGCATGGTGCGCATCGAGGATGATAAGGTAGACACCAAGAACACCACCTTGATACGTGACATTATAAGTCCTATTGCTATAGAAACACGCATCGGCAGCAAGTGCCGACTGCTCCAGTTCACCGTTCATCGTGGCTTTCTTGCCAAGACGTTCTATGTCACTGACCGCACACCGAACCTCACGCTACTCGTGCGCAATGAGTTCAACTGCGATGAATACATACATCTCACTTGCGTCACCAAGAGCAAGCTCGACCTCGACCGTTCGACTGCCACCTCACTCGGTGTTACCACCTTCTATGATGACAAGTCCGCCTACGAGTATGACGTGGAATCCTCGATGCTTACCTTCGAGGAAGCCAAGCACTTCTCCCAGCTCCTCCTTTCTCGCTATGTCAACATCGTTGAGATAGGTGGTGCCCTGGCACCCATCACCATCACTGACATAAACAGTGAAATCTCCGATGCCGACAACGCCACGAACAGCATCAAGTTCAAGTACAAGTATAGCAGCCATCATCTCCCAATCAACATCGACTACGGCAACAACATCTTCGATGATCCTTTCTACCGCACCTTCGATTAACGCCCATCACTATGCAATCCATCCACATCACCACACTCCGCAAAATACTCTCCAGTCCCGAACCCATCGACATCCGTCTATGGACTCGCAGCGGTGAAATCCAGTCCTGGCACCGCTGCATTTCCCTCAAATATGACTTCTACAAAGGCACAAGAAGAATGAAGCTGCTGGACTCTAACGAAATCCGGCAGCTTCGAGATGTTTGTATATTTGAGGTGAATGGAATTGATGTGTATATGTAGTGTGTCACAAGAAGTATCTATTTTTGTAACAAAATCAACATTTGTGTTTACATGGCTGATATTGTATATTTGTGGTTTTATAGAATATGTATCGGGCATTTTTTAGTTAAACATTGCTACTTTTCTAAGCCTTTTCTTTGTTTTGTCACAAAAAGTTGCTAATTTTGTGACAAAATTAAGGTTAGACATGGAAAGTATAGCTCATAAAATTGAAAACAGGATAAAGGGATTTGGTAGGGGAAAGATTTTCTTTGCCGATGACTTCCTTGATTTTGGCTCTTCTGATGCTATCCGACAGACTTTGCTTAGGCTTACAAAAAGCGGGGTAATTATTCGTGTGGCACAGGGCATTTACTGTTATCCCGAAATTGACGAAACTTTGGGATTGGGGGTGATTTATCCTACTGACATCCAAATTGCTGAAGCCTTGGCTGAACGCTCTCATTCCAAAATTGTCCCCACTGGCGACTATGCGCTGAATGTTCTTGGACTTTCTACGCAGGTTCCGTTGAATAGTGTTTTCCTCACAAATGGAAAGTCGCGCAGAATATCAGTGTCAGGGAATAGATCTATCACATTTAAGAATACGGCTCCACGCAACTTGGCTTTTACGAACCGACTTGCCATGTTGGTTAATTCTGCTCTAAAGTCGATAAAGAACGTCAATGTTACTACTAAACAGACGGATCATATTTACTACTTATTGAGACAGGAGAAGAAAGAAGATGTGCTTGTCGACTTGAAACTGATGCCTGTATGGATTAGAAAAATTGTACAAAACGCTTATGAATAAATTCTTTGAACTTTCGTTTGACGACCAACGACGTGTGCTTCAACAAGCATCTGCACGATGTGGGTTGCCTCCACAGGCTATAGAGAAGGACTTGTGGGTTTCTAATATTCTGCAAATCGTTTTCGACTTGCCTTTTGCTGATAAACTCATCTTCAAAGGTGGCACATCTTTGAGCAAGGTCTGGCATCTTATTGAGCGTTTCTCTGAAGACATTGATTTGGCTGTCGACCGCTCTTTGTTTGGGTTCGAGGGCGACTTGACGAAGAAGCAGATAAAGAAACTGCGCAAGGCTTCTTCTCTATTTGTCAAAGACACGTTTTGCCCGGCATTGCAGGAGGCTGTCGAGAAATATGGTTTGCAGGACTTTTGCAAAATCGAGTCTGAGCCAGACGGTGAGGGCGATAGCACATATCCAGAACCGAGAAAGATTTTCGTGAGGTATAAGAGTGCTTGGGCTGAGCCGTCTGAATACCTTTCGCCAATAGTGATGTTGGAGATTGGAGCAAGGTCTTTGCTGGAGCCAAACGAGCAAACACATATCAACAGTATGGTCGAGGGCGTGTTTCCTACCATACAGACAACAATTGTCGATAGCAAGGTGGCAACGGCTCTTGCAAGCAAGACTTTCCTTGAAAAGGTATTCCTCTTGCACGAGTTGTTTTCCGTAGAGGGACGTGGTGTCATTGCCGACCGCAAGTCAAGACATCTTTATGACCTCTCTCGTATGATGGACAAAGACTTTGCTTTGGCTGCCATAAAGGATGATGAACTGTGGGAATCCATTCGTCATCATCGCGAGATATTCACAAGCATTAGTGGTATGGACTACACCCCAGACATCCGTCGTCGCATCGTTCTCGTTCCTCGTGAGGATATACGCAGCGCATGGGAGGCTGACTATAAAAGTATGTGCTCTTCCATGATTTTCGGAGAGAAACCTTCTTTCATTGAACTCATTGAGAATATGAAAGTGCTTGAAGATAGATTCCACAGGTTTTGAAATGTGACAAGAAATGAAAAAATGCAATAATTCATGCAATATATTCAAAATCTACCGTTTATGTTAAGTAGTAAAATTAAACGTAAAATGAAAAAGTCTTTAACCCTTTTATTCCTGCTACTTGCAGTTTTAGCTATTTCAAGTTGCAGCAGCGATGATGACGAGAAAAAAGATTTCGTCAAGGAGATAACAATATATGTTTCTTCTGAAACGGGTGAAAGTTACGGATTTAACTCTACCCCAGAGGAATGTATGCTTGTAAAGTTTGATAATCCAAATGGTGAATGGGAACATCTTGGTCTATATCGTATCGAGGGTTTCACTTATGTAAAAGGGCATGAGTATGAATTGCGGGTAAAGATGACTACACTTGCCAATCCGCCCGCTGACGGCTATAGCCACAAATATTTGCTCGTCAAAATTGTTCAAGACAAACTCGTCAAAGAGACGGAAACTCCAACCGACAATAGTGTAAAGTCAGAAAGCGACATTGAGTATCAGGAGCTGTGCCCGTACAACAAATACGAGACAGAAGACAACTATATCGTAGATGGCGAAGGAAATATCTATAAAGGCAATGGGTGGCCAAAGCCTTCTTATGAACATAGCAGGATATACGTAGAAAATGTTTTGGATAAAGGCGATGACAACTGGGTCAAATTCAATAGTATCCCATATCAGGCGTATTGCTCATACGTCATTTCTCCGCTGACAGACGATATAAGAATGGTGTATAATGAGGATGGCGGCCCGTTGTTTAAGAATGTAATACCGGAAAGCGAATTTGAGTATATTACAAAAAAGATGAACTCAGGCGAGAAACTGCAGTATTTTCTCATCTTGGCCAATGTATACAAAAAAGGACTCCAGAAATTGAAATTTACAATTACGAAACAATGAAACGCTGTTTGTACGAATAATGTGCCATAACAAATAAGTGATTATGAAAAAGCGTTTCCTCTTACCAATCGCTTTTCTGATGGTTACGACATTATCTGCCCAGCCATTGGCTCCAAGCAGTTGTGCTGATGTCTGCCAAAAGGATGCACTTATAACTGTCGCAAGGAGTGTCGCCAATACCTTTGGTCCTGCATACGTTCCGTTTTTCAAAGGTGCTGAAATATCTGAAATGCGGATTTTCCAAAAGGACGACTATGGTGACAATCATCGCAAAATAAGAAAACAGTTTGGAAAAGCGTATTATGAAGTGGTTTTTACTTATGACAGCACGGCTGTCAGATTTGCATTTGACTATGCTGCCAAGGTCAGGATATGGAAAGATACTGGCGAACCATTGGATGTGATTTTTGGCAATGGCATGGGAAGAAACTTTCTCTTTAAAAGTTTCAGAAAACAAACAAGACAAAACAAAAAGAGAAAGAAAGCAACGGCACATTCGATAGAGCAAGTCCCTTTGCAAACAGAGAAGACACCTGAAAACATTTGGAAGATAAAAATCGAATGAAACTGTTGGATTAAGACAAATATCTACAGTTTTCAATGCGAATCCCTACTTACTGCCAAGCCATCTTTTCACATTCATTATGGCTCTGTTCTGTTCGCCTCCGGTGTGGTCTTTCACAATCTTTCTGCTATCTTCTTGCACAGCTTCATAAAGAACCAACAGATGAAAATTTGATGGCTCAATAAGTTGTTCCATGATAAGCGGTATTATCTGTTTCCCCATGGATTTCAAATAGTGGAACTCGGGTAACTTTGAATACGAATATGTATTTGAGCTCAAGAGCATTTCACGATTATGTGTTATTGCGTAATTCCATTTGTAAAGCAAAAAGGAGAAACATGTTTTTATGCTATCAGGGGCTTGTGCAGCCAGTTCCTTGACTTTGTGCTTTTCCTCCGTTGTCAATGTTGGCGTGTCAAATTTAGTAGATGTAGCCATCTCGTTCATACTATGATCTAACAAGTTCGGACTCGTTATCAAAAACCATTGATTGCTTTCCCAATATTGATACTCTCCTTGTTTTTGTTCTTTGCCCTCAAAAGTTACCTTGGCTTCTCCATCAAGGAATGGAGTGGCATAAGAAAAAACAGGTGGTATTACGATAACGCCACAAGTGTCGGCAAACCCCACTTTGCCATTTTTCCCAATAATTCTAAACAAGCCATCACTAACGCAGTCTGGACCATTGTCTATCTTATATACCTCAAACAACTCCTTTCCATGGTTGTCTATACCGATGATTTTACCTTTTCTATTACCTACAAAACCGATGGACGTTATAGTGTCTGTAAACGCTATTGTGTATTTCTTGCTCTTCACTATTGTTTTCCCATCAGAGTTTTTGTAACAGATGTGTTTCTCTTTATCGCATTTATAAATAGATTGTGCGTCTACTCTCTGAAAGTGTATCAGAAATAGAAGAATGAGGGTTGTAAAAAGAGCGATTGAGAGAATAGGTGATATTATCTTTTTCATTTTGTCTAAAATTATTAGTTAATCATATATTAAACCCAGATGGTTTAATGGAATAACGTTATTTTAGAACTTTTCGTATAAACCACGATTGATTTTCACGCATTAAAGATTAGCCTTTTAATATAAAAGCATATAATTCCTAAGGAATTAAGAATTAGCTTTGTCTTTTCCCCACCTCCCATTCGCTCATATCTTTGCCCTAAAAAAGCAAGATATGAGCGATTTTTCATTTATCCCACCTACATCCGTTGTCACTATCCCTGGTGCCCACGCCTCCGCAGCTTTCACCTCCAAGACAAGTGAAGTCTTCAAGGAGGAGCACAACATCACACCAATCATCATCAACGACAAGATGAAGTACATCCCGTGGGGAGGTGACAACCAGATGCCGTACAACATCATTGACCTCATCGAGTCTGACGAGACGATGAGCACTTGCCAGATGTTCAATGCTGAAGTCTGCTATGGCAGCGGACTTGTTTATGACACAGAGCTTGCCACCGCACAAGTGCAAGCGCAAGTGGATGACTTCGTGCTGGACAACGACCTTGCAAGTTACTTCCTCGGCGTGTGCCAGGACTTTAAGCACTTCGGCTTTTGCGTCAGTGTGATCATCCTCAATGAGGATGCCAGTCGCATTGTCCGCATCGTGCGCAAACAGGCGTGCTATGTCCGCTTTGCTCCTGCCGACAAGTCGGGCGTGATACCTTATATTCTCTATGCCAACTGGCGTAATACGGTCAGTCCGGAGGACATCGAGCGCATCGAACTTCTCAATCCACAGTCGCCATTCACCGACCTTCAGAACAGAGGAAAGAAAATCAAGAAGTTCGCTGTCATCAGCCGTATTCCTACTCCCGACAACACATATTACCCCATACCGTACTATGCAGCTCTTTTCAAAGGAAAGTGGTTCAACATCAAGCAGCTCATTGGCATCGCTAAGGAAGCGAAGCTCCGAAACTCGGCTCCCATAAAGTACCACATTGAGATTGCCAACTCCTTTTGGAACAACATCTTCAAGGTCGAGGGCATTACTGACCGTGTCAAGCAGCAGGAGCGTGTCAACGAGGAGAAGGACAACATCATCAACTTCCTTACAGGCATGGAGAACAGTGGAAAGGTACTCTTCTCTACATTCTATGTTTCACCCAACGGTGAGGAGCAACACGACGTGGTCATCAACAAGATCGAGACGGATAAGGAGGGTGGCGACTGGGCTACGGACATTGTAGAAGCCATAAATATGATGTGCTTTACCATGCGCGTCCACTCCAACCTCGTAGGCTCGGTGCCAGGCAAGTCGCAGACCAACAACTCAGGCAGCGACAAGCGAGAACTTTACACCATCGCCCAGGCTCTACAGAAGCCGTACCACGACCTTCTCTTTTCCGTTCACCGACTGATCATCCGTTTCAACAAGTGGACTGCGGTAAAGCCAGACTGTCCATTCATCCAGCTCACCACGCTCGATGAGAATAAGGACGCAAAGCAAGTTTCACTCAATAAATCCAAAGACAATGGCAATGCTGATAAATGACAACGATACCCTAAAGAAGTACGTCCCCAACACCCTCAAAGCGGTTGCTGGTGAGCTTTCTCTTTTCGACAAGATACAGTATCACCTCTTACAGGCGGAGCAATGGCTTACCGACACTTTCGTTTCGTCCGACACGATGAGTCGCATCCGCACATACTCTGACAGCACACCGCTACTGCATTACTGCCGTATCATCACGGCTGCAGAGGCGATGCTGCACGCCGTACCACAGCTCGACCTCATCCTTACGCCTAACGGTTTCGGTATAGTCAGCAATCAGAATGTGATACCGGCATCTAAGGAGCGCATAGAGAGGCTTCTTCTGTCTCTCGAAAAGCAGCGCGACGATGCGCTTGCCGTTATCCTCACCATGCTTCCGGATGCTCACCATTGGACTGCATCAGAGCAGTTCAATTACTTCGCTGCCACAATGTTTCCCACGCTCGACATCGTGCACCAACTGGGCTTCGCTGACCATATATGGCTGCGATACCAGGACACTCGTGCCAAGTTGCTCACTATTGAGCACCGCCTCGAAACGGAGTTCTTCAGTCCGGAACTCATGGACATGCTTCGCACGGCCAACGCTCTCAACAAGTGGAATATGACTCTCGACACCGCTCAATACAAGCGGATGTATCAGCGCATCTCTGCCATCGAGTTCTCCATTCTCCGCATCGGGGAATATCCGATACCAAGCATAATCGACATTGTGAACAGCATACGTTTAGCCAAGGGCAACGTATTCGCTGAATGGAAACAGTCTGACACCGCCAAACTCTTTGAAGACCATGGATATAAAAATAAAAAAGAGTGTGGAGGGTATTTCTTCTGAAAATCAGATGCGCTTTCGCAAAATAATTGTATTTTTGCAAAGCAAAACAAAATATATGGAACAATTCAAATTCGATTTTTTCAAAAAGGAGCACAGCAGTCAGACCATGAATGTTGTCACACTCTCCAAAGCAGAATGTGATAAGGTTTTTGCCTCGTTTTGTTCGGCATATAATATGGAGAAACAAGAGCGAAACCAAGTCTTTGACATTATTCAAGATAAGGGCATCCCGGTAAACTTCACAAACGCAGAAGAGAAAAATTTTGATTTGTCTTGTTTAATATCCGAAAACTGCAAGAGGCAGTTGCCCACACATCTTTATGTATGTTGGGATTATTTTTATGCAATAGACCGTTTTGACTTTAATGATATCGTTAAATATTTTAGTGATATATGGTATCCATCAGTTGATGACATAATAATTTTTGATGACTCATATAAAGTTTGTATGATGATAAGACACGATGGCGTAATTTATTTATTGAATAAAAACCATTAAATATATAACAAATGAAAGAGAGACTATTTGCAACCATGTTGCTTTTTACTTGCATCTTGTCTTTAGCTTCATGCAGCAAAGACGATGGTGATTGGGATGCCATGAAATGGGAAAAGAACAATTATGAAGAAGCACTGACACCAAGTTTTGGCAAGGCTATTGGCGTGCCAAAGTCTGGCGGTACATATACTTTCAAATGCAAGAATTACAAGAATTTTTGGATTGAATACGTTAATGAGTCGGTGGGTGATAAAACTAAAACCATTATAAACGTTCCTGCGTATGATGACAAACTTTATTCCGAAGTTAAAGGCAACTTTACATCTTCAAAGGTGGAAGGAAATACGCTCACTGTTACATTTGCTCCCAACGAAACACAGAATGGACGTTATGTTCGTGTAGCCGTTTCTGCAGGTGATATTTTTGACAAAATCATGTTTGTGCAGAAACCAGAATAAACAATTTGTCTTTTCCCCAACCCAAATGCTTCCGTACTTTCGCAGTATGGAAGCATTTTCACACTTTGATTTTTCATTATATAATGAGATTGATTCTTCTAAAAAAACGGTCTCAAACATTTGCTCGTTAAGAAAAAAGTGTTAACTTTGGCGCATTAAAAACCATAAAATCATTCGCTTATGAAGAAACTATTTTTCATCCTATTTTTAATAGTGTTCTCGTTTGCTATAACTGCAAACGCCAAGAAGCCGAAACAAAAAGTCGTATGGCCGAAGGCTGTGCTGACGCTCAAAGACGGCACTGTGCTCAATGGATATCTGCGCACGGACATTCATTTTATGCAGAAATGTGTTCTTTTCAGCGAGACCGAAGAAGGAAAAAATGTAAAATATAAAAATGAGACAATTAAATCTCTTGTCGTAAAAAATTGCTTTGGTGATGGTAAAGAAGCTACATTCATTCCCATAAAGTTGTATTGGAGTGACCAGAAAAAAATAGCTCCTAAACCAATATTGGCTATTCAAAATTACCAAGGAAAGCATGTCAAGGGATATATGTACCCTACGTTCTTTGATGACACTCGTACAAGTATTAATGCAGGTGTAATGCAGAATACATCAATGTATTCGGGAGAATGGTGGTATCTTTATAACGTTGATTCTGACAATACTCTAAACGTATCGTTTTGGGATTATTCGTATAGCCGAAAGCCAAAATCTCTAAAATCTCGCTTAAAAGACATGAAAAAAGATTTCAAAAAATATCCACAGGTTTATGAAACAGTTGAAAAGCAAGGTTTAACTGCTGAACAGATTAGCGAGAACCCTACCATTCTTCTTGAAATTCTTGACAAGAGTCTGCAATAACTTGTGTCTTTCCCCCCATACAAATGCTTCCGTACTTTCGCAGTATGGAAGCATTTTTCAATTTATCCCTACCCACAGATTGGCAGTCACTATCTGACAGCCAACTCCAATATTTCTTCACGCAGCTCTCGGATGATCTGCCAATGGAAGAAATTCTCACTCTCTGTCTGTTCAAATGGGCAGACCTAAGGGTGTTGTGCAAGACGCATGACGGCAGCTATCTCGTGAAGCAGCGCCATGCGCCCAAGCAGGAGGCTACGCTCACCATCAGACAAGTGCAAGCAGCCACAATTTCATTGGACTTCTTGCGACAGTTCGCACCGTTGCCGGTTCGCATCACTAAAATCGAAAGAGTCACTGCCATCGAAGCCGACTTCCAGGGCGTGCCGTTCTCGACGTTCATCTCTGCCGACAACTACTATCAGGGCTTTCTCCACACCAAGAACGAGGCTTTATTGAAAGACCTCGCCACGCTTCTGTACCCAAAGGTAAAGTCGCGTCACCTAACAACACCGCTTTTGCTCAACACTTTCTATTGGTTCTCGTCAATGAAGCATTACTTCGCTCGTCTGTTTCCGCACTTCCTGCAGCCGATATCCAGTTCTTCTGAAGACCTACTTGGCTATGCACCGCCCATCGGCGAGGTGCTACGGACTGCCATGAATGCACAGATCCGTGCCCTCACTGGAGGTGACATCACCAAAGAAGAAGCGGTGCTCTCGATGGACACATGGCGAGCACTCACAGAACTTGACGCTAAGGCTAAAGAAGTAGAAGACATCAAACGACAAACGAAATGACAGACAAGAACATCAATTGGGATGCCACCGCCTTCTTCGCATCCCTTACAGAAACAAACAAGTTCGCCAAGACCCATGACTTTGTCTTCGCAAAGGTCAGCGGACTCGACGGCTTCGAGGAAGCCTTGCAGCAGCTGCAATCCGCCACGGCTCTCGTCGCTGTCAGCGACATAAGCCAGGGCTATATCGAGGTGAACAACAGTCCGCACACTCGAAGAGTGAAGACGGTATTCCTTGCTATGCGCCACGCCATCGACGACATGGCAGCACGCCAGCAGTGCATGGACACCATGCGCGAGCTGTTCCGACAGTTTATGAGCAAGCTCATCCTTGAAAAGACGAAGCAGGAGCAACATAATATCTATCTTGACTCTCGTATCTCCTTTCAGGAAATCGACCAATACTTCTTCTCTGGCTGTGCCTGTGCTTTCTTCCAAATCGCCGTTGACACTTATACCGATTTACGTTATGACCCCACTGAATGGAAATGACCCACAACTGCAAGAACGTGAGAAGTTCGTTCTTGCCTTCAACGACACAATGCTCAAAATATGGCGTGAGCAAATGACACTCCTCGGTGTAATCGACACCGGACGTTTGCTTCACAGCCCCAAGTCACTCCCTGTCCGTGCGGATGGTCGTTTCATTGAGTTAGGACTAAGCCAGTCCTTCCTCGAATATGGTCTTTGGCAGAACTTCGGTACGGGCAAGGAGATTCCTCGTGGCAACCATGGCGACATCGGGCGTGAACGCAAGCGCAAGAAGAAGCCCTGGTTCAGCCGTAAGTACTACGCTTCCGTCATGAACCTCCGTGACTTCCTCTCCGACAACATCGCTCACGAGTTCGTCGGTGTCGTCGCCCAGGCACTTGACGACAAGTACGTGCGCTATAATCACTAACATTGTCTTTTCTCCATCTAAAAGTCAGCCATACCTTTGCTAAAAACAAGCAAAAGTATGGCTGACATTTCATCTATCACATCTCTCATTACCTCATTTCGCAGCGAGACGCGCGAAGAGGCTATAACGCCCGAAGTTCTGGGCGCACTGTTGCAGAAAATCGCTGACCTTTTGGGCAAAGCTGCTCTGCAGACGGACGTGAGTCGCCTTGATAATTGGCGCTCGGATCTTGCACGCATCGGCTATGTGCTGACATCGCTCACCGTCGGCTCGGACGACCGCAACAACGTGTATTTCACATTGGGAAAGGCAAACCTCTCTACTGGAATCAATCAAATTGCAAACAATTCCATTCTAATCCGCCAAGCCACTACCGAGCGTGCCGGTGTCATGCGTGCGCAGCAGGTGCAAGACTTGAACAAATGCAAGTCCGAGCTATCTTCATGCATCGCTTCTATGAATAAGGTGCAGGAGGCTCTTGTGAATTTTCAAAAGGCTACTCAGAGTCTGAGCCTGCGCATTTCAAAGAACAACATTGAAATCGGAAACAACGCTGAAAGCATACAAGTTCTTCAATCTGACCTCAAATCGCTTGCGTCGCAGATAAAATCGTTGCAAACTGACATTCAGAAGTTTGCCACGATGAAGCAAGCTACGCAGATGCACATTGAATGTATCATCACTGACAGTACTCTTGTGATACAGGATGCCTACCGTTATATCCGGCAAGGGCTTACACCGGTCATTTTCCGACACTCGGTGCGTACAAGTCGCAAGCAGGAGGATGAAAACGGTGTGCGTGAGTATCTTCCACGGCGACGTGGCTGGAACCGCTTTTATGACGACCGAAAGATTAGTGTGAATAATGGCGACGAGATTTATTTCCGTCTGGATAAGGAGGGCGACCCGAACAGAGGAAAGTTTTTTACTGAGCCTGGTGTGTTGTTCGGCGACTGCCGTGCCGTCATCGACCCCAATACGCAAAGGCTTTCGGAAGTCCGCATTTACTTTGGCAAACGTTCATTTAACATTCTCGGCATCAACCGCTATTTCCGCTTCGCCATCGGATTTTACAAGAAGTCTAAAGATTATGGCCCGTTCCAGTTCGGAGAACTCCGAACTAACCTCGCTGAGTTCAAGGTTATCGCAAGGGCTGATACATTTGATAGTAGCAACAATTACAAACTCACCTTCATTTTCAGTATGTAAACGAAAATGAGCCATGGTTTCTCCGCAAGGAGATCACCACAGCTCGGATGCAAAATGGTGTTCGCGACACCACGCTGCCAAAGAGCAATGGTCTAATCGACCACAACTCAATCGCAAAGATAATGCAAATCGAATGCAGAACAACAAGCGTGCTTGATTGTTATGCTGAGATGCAGCTTATCTTATACAAAGATAACCACATCATATTAACTCTCAAAAGACAATTCATTATGACTAAAGAAACTAAGGAAAACGTGCAGATTGTATCTGCCATAGCTATGCTCATCGGAGGATTCCTACTCGCTGTCGCAGGATTCATCGTACCGCCCACCGGACAGATTCACGAGTCTGTACTGGGTGTATTCGCAGAGTGTCTAATCTACGCCGGGTCTATCTTCGGTGTCACTATCTACATACAGACTAAGTATGCAGAACTACGCTCGTACCTCGATGACAAACTGAAACGGAAGGAGGAGAAGAATGCGCAAGATTAATCTCATCATCGTCCATTGCTCTGCCACGCCTGAAGGCAAGGACTTCACCACGGCAGACATCGACCGCTGGCATCGGCAGCGAGGCTTTGCCTCAATCGGATATCACTTCGTCATCTACCGCGACGGCTCTGTGCATCATGGCAGACCGCTCGCACAAGTGGGAGCGCACTGCCAAGGGCACAACGCCCATTCCATAGGAATCTGCTATATCGGTGGCTTGACCACCGACGGCAAACACCCTAAGGACTCTCGCACGGAAGAGCAGAAGTCCGCATTGGTGGCACTTCTTCGCAAGCTCCGAGTGCAGTTCCCCAATGCCAAAATCCGAGGACATCGAGATTATGCAGCCAAAGCGTTCCCATCATTCGATGCCACGTCTGAGTATGCAAACATCTAAACCCAACGATATGAAACATATCCTAATCCTTATTCTTTGTGCATTTGTACTGGCGTGCAAGAGCACAAAGACAGCATCATCATCCAATGAAAGTGAGCGAAACGCCGTTTCGCAAGCTCAATGGCGATCCGCTCAGAATCTTTCATTCTGTTCCCTACAGAGGCTTACCGCCCTTTCATTCGATAGCTGCGTCTTCACATTCGGGGGTGTCGACACGTCGGCAACCCCTCAATGTTCCGACCTCAGCTATCCATCGGGCAAGCCCCTGTCCAATGACAAGGCAAAGCCTCCATCTTACCACGGCAAGCCTTCAGCAATAAATCACGGCAAGCCGTCATCTCTCAGGCTCTACGGACTTCACCTTTCCCAAGAGGAAAAGGAGGAGTCCGCAGCTGCACAGCAGGTGGAAGACAGCATCGCAATAGCGAAGCAGTCTTCATCCGACAAGTCGCAGGAAATCATCAAGTCAAGGTCTTCAGTTCCCTTCACGGCAAAGCTCGCTATTGCCGTCCTGATGATGATAACGGCAGTAGCCGTCATTTTCTTTATCCGTCGCTATCTCGCCGGCAGACGACGACATTTCGGTCACAGGCTCCCGAATTCATTGCCTGGCAGCTCCGGCGGTGCATTGTTCGGTGGCGAGGACAAGCCATTGCATGGCTAAGTGAAATTGTGGGGTGCTCCATTGCGTTCCGTCGCTTTGGGCTTCTGTTGCAAAATAAGTATGCCACTTCCCTGATCCGTACCATGTCTCTTTTTCTCGGATGTGAGGAGGACAAATCGCCTGAAGTCGAATAGTCCTCCATACATTCGAGAAAAGTGCAAGCACACGAGTCACGGTACGGGGTAAGCAACATACACATTTCTCCACGGCAGCCCAAAGCCCCTCCACTTCATTACACGCCCCACAATTTCACGGCTGCGCCAGTCCTCGCCACCGAACAATGCTCCGCCTACGCACATGATTGACGCATCACCCAGCCAAGCAACGCTTGCAGCGAGCTTGTCTGACCTCCTCGTCAATCATCAACACGCAAGCGCCATCCGTCTTCCACGTCATTTCATTCCGTCATTCTTCTCCACATCTGCGATGTCATTCTGTTTTTTTGCACATCAAAGATGTCTATCTATCATCAAAGGTGAAAAGTGTTGCACACCCTTCACCTTTCTTAATAGGTACGGACACACGCTCCATTGCATTGCGCATAAGTCCGTGCAGCTGCGCTCTATTGTCTATCATCTCGCTGCGCTCAATCTTCTCTTATTCAGCCGAAAGGCAGTGGCTCTCCACTCCCGTGTCCGTCCGTTATGTGCCACATCCTTTCGTCCACTGTTGCGAAAGGATATTGCGCTACATTCCATTACGTTATCATTCCGGAGTTTCTCTATGACTCTACGAGCCATGGAGAAGTCCTACATTACCACTTCATTACATTCCACTTCATATCCATTCGCTTCGGGTAAGGCAGAGCCTTCTGTTTCCTATAAGGCGATGCCTTCATGGTTTGGTAAAGCTATGCTTTCTATTGTCTGTCAATGCGAGAAAGCTGTCTGACTTATGGCAATCAAGATTGCTATAAGTCTGACAGCACTCTCGCTTATTCAAATAGGTATGGCAGAGGTATGGGATAGAAAAGATAGTGCGCCTAATGTCGGGCAAGACCGACAGGCGCATTCCTTTTTATCCCTCACCACTGCCGCATTACCGCCCGATGGGTCGGGCGTGGCGTGGTGGTTTGCTTGGTGTGGTGGGCGGTGGTTCAGTAGCACGAAAGAGCGCAGTATGAAGCCGAAACCTTTGCTTTTTCTCGCATATATTGCAACATCCGCAAGCCATTGATGCCCATCCGATACCCAATAGCCTTTCGTGGTACGGCAAGACCCTCGGTTTGCTCGGCTTGGAGGCTTAAAGTGCCGAAAATAGAACGTTTGACGCATCCGAAACCCTATATCGTGCCGAAACCCGATACTTTGCCGAAACCTTTTGCTTGTTTCTGCCTTATTTGTTCAAGTCGAAACCCTTGTTTTTCGTGGAACTTGGAGTGGTAGTGCATCAGCGTGAAACCTCGGCTCGCTTTCGTCATCAGCGAAACTTGCAAGCCTTTTTCGTCACTTTCTGCCTTTTCGCCTTTTAGCGCAACTAAGGCGGTTTTGCGTGTGTGAGAAACTAAATATTAACATTTGTTTACATATTCCACAAAGGTCGGGCGGTCGTAGCCGTCAGCAAGGACAGGGCGGTCGGGGGGTCTTTATCAAGACGGGTTAAGGGAAAATCCCTTAACAATCCCTTAACGGCTTGATACACAAGCCTTTTGTTTTTCTATCGCTTAATTTTCGTCGGTTTTTGTCGGCGCCAGCGTGCCTAATCGGGCGAAACTGCCTTATTTCTCGTCTTTTGAGTGGTGTTTGAGCGGTGTTATTTTTGCGTATCATTAAACCAATAAAATTGAAAGACGTATGTCGAATATAAACACCAATGCGACCGTTACGCTCACTGTAAACGGAAAACAGGCGGAAGATATGCTCCTGAAACTGAAATCTCAGGCTGCAAACCTCGAAAAAGCCATTGAAAAAGCGGCAGCAGCAGGAAACAAACAGCAGCTCACGAAGCTAAAGCGTGAACTGAAGGAAACCAATCGCCAAATCTCGCAGATTGAAAATGCAGCGAAAGGGGTCGAGCATGTTTTGCAACGACTCGATGAAACTTCGCCAAAGGTACTGAACCGCACATTGTCACAGCTGAAGCGTAACCTTAATGGGCTTGAACGGGGAAGCGAAGAGTGGAACAGACAATGTGAGGCGATTAAGCGTGTAAAGGCGGAGATTGCCAAAGTGAACTCGCAGCTGCGAGAGAATGAGAGCCTGTGGGAACGGATGAACCGAAAGCTGAACGACTGGCAGACAGCTCTTGCCGGCATTGCTGCTGCCATCACGGGTATCATCATGGCAGGACGCTCGGCGGTGAACGCTTTTGCGGATATGGACCAGGAGATGGCGAATGTCCGAAAATTTACGGGAATGAACGCTTCGGAGGTGGAGCAACTGAATGAGGACTTCCAGAAGATTGACACCAGAACGGGGCGTGAGGAGTTGAATAAGTTGGCGCAGGAAGCGGGTCGATTGGGCAAAACCTCGCAGGAGGATGTCTTGGGCTTCGTGAAAGCTGCCGATCAAATCAATGTGGCTTTGGACGACCTCGGTGATGGGGCTACGCTGACTCTTTCCAAACTGACAAACATCTTCGGTGACGAGGAACGCCTCGGCACGGAGAAGGCTTTGCTTGCCGTGGGTTCTGTTATTAATGAGTTGTCACAGAACTGCACGGCTTCGGCTCCTTATCTCGCAAACTTCACACAGCGCATGGCTGGCGTGGGTGCACAGGCGAAGATGACCATCCCGGAAATCATGGGCTTCGCTGCGGTGCTGGATAGCCAGGGACAGGCGGTGGAGATGTCGGCAACTGCTGTTTCCAAAGTCATTATGGATATGTTCAAGGAGAACGACAAAATCATCAAGGCTACGGGACTTAATGCGAAGGAGTTCAACGAAACGCTGAAGAAGAGCACTAACGAGGGACTTCTTATGTTGCTGGATCGTCTTCACGAACTCGGCAACATCGACGTACTGGCACCAGTCTTCAAGGATATGGGCGAGAACGGTGCTCGTGCTGCGCAGGTGATTTCGGCTCTTGCTGGCAACCTCGATATGGTGCGGTGGGAGCAGGAGGAAGCTACTAAGGCGTTTGCGGAGGGTACATCGGTCACAAATGAGTTTAATGTGCAAAACACGACGGTGCAGGCAGGACTTGACAAGGCTCGCAAGGGCGTGACGGAGATGGCGGTGGCACTCGGTGAGCAGCTGCAGCCGATAATGAAGCATGTCATCTCTTCCACCACTTTGTTGTTGAAGTTCATGTCTACTTCTATCACGTTCATAAAGGAGAACGCTTTTACTTTGGCTTCGCTGACTGCTGCTTTCATTGCATATAAGATTGCGGTGAACGCTTCGAACATTGCTTTCAAGGCGCATTATGCGTGGCTCGTTATTTCCAAGGCTGCGACAACAGCATACAAGACAACGGTAGCCACATTGCACGCTGCACATCTTTTGTTGCAGATGGGTCTCGCCAAACTGCAGGGCAATTGGGTGCGCCAGTCATGGCTGATGTCGGACCTCAAAAAGCAGGGTGCCCTTCTTGCATCGGGCTATGGTGCGATAGCAGCCGGAGCCATCGCTCTCGGTGCGGTTCTGTATAAGCTTTACAAGAAGATGACGGAGGTGTCGCAAGCAGAAAAGGATTTGCAGGAGATACGCAAGCGTGGGCAGGAGGGCATCATCGACGAGAAGAACAAGATTGATGCGCTTATTGCGGTGGCTCGCGATGAAACGCAGTCGCTGAAGGACAGACACACGGCGATTGATGCGCTCAACAAGATTATCCCGAACTATAATGCCCAGTTGGATGATACTACGGGCAAGTATAAGGAGAATAAGAAAGCTCTTGATGATTACTTGAAGTCGTTGACTCGTAAGTATGAGATTGAGGGTGCTAAGGATAAGTTGCGTGATATCGGAAAGCAGCGTGTCGACCTTAATCTGGAAAAACAGAGGCAGGAGCGTGTCGTTGCCATGGATGAGATGGAGGCAAGGACGGAAACGGTTATGCCGGGTCAGGAGGGAAAGGTGGTGCAGTTGGGTGTCAACTCGTTGCGTGCCTCGAACAGACGTGCGCTTGCCAAGACGAAGGAGGACCTGGCGGAACTTGACCAGCGTGAGGCGAACATCTTAGGCATATATGGCGAAGACATCAAGAAGGATGCACTCAATGACGCGAAGAAAGAACAGAAGCAGGAACAGCAGACGAAGAACCCTCCATACACGCCTCCTAAGACGGACAAGAAGACGAAGACGGAGGATGTGCTGAAACCGCAAAAGGACTGGAAGGCCAGGGAGCAGGCTCTCAACCGCATTGCGTATGCCAAAGGTGAGAAGGACTTCGAGGACTACACGAACCGCATGACGGAAATTGATATCGAGTATAATCAGAAGGTCATGGCGAACAAAAAGGCATCGACGGAGCAGAAGATGGAGGCTGAAGCATCGTACTATGAGGCGAAGAAGAAACTTGCTGATGACAAGAACACGCAATCGGTGAAGCAGGAGAACGACTACTATAATGAACTGGTTGCTACGGAGAAACAGCGGTACATTGATGGTAAGGTGGATCAAAAAACGTTTGATGATGCGCTTGAACTCATGGAGTTGGAGCATCTGCGTCGTTTGACGAAGGTCTACACGGACGGTTCTAAGGAACAGTTGCAAGCGCAGAAAAATTATCAGAATAAGCTCGTTGAAAACCAAAAGCGTAATCAGAAGACCGTTGAGGACAACGAGAAGAAGCATCAGAAAGAGCTTGCCAAAATAAAAGAGGACTACTTCGGGGATAACAAGTCGGAGAAGAAAGAGAAATACACCAAAGATAGTGATGCCCTCGATGAGGTTTTCAAACAGGAGATAAAGGCTGCTGGCGACGATGCTAAGGAGAAGTTGCGTATCGAGGAAGCGTATCAAAAGGCAAAGGTGGCACTGGCGAAGAAGTACGGCCAGGAGTATAACGACACAAGCAAGAGCTTCCTCGAAAACATGACGGAGGACATCACGGAGTGGCTGAACTCGGACCTCGGACAGGCGGTGCAGGGTTCTTTTGACACGCTGACATCGGGCATGTCGTCGATATTTTCGGGCATGACTTCGCTCATTCAGGCGGAACTGGAGATACAGACTGCTGCCATCGAGAAGCGGTATGACAAGGAGATATCGCAAGCGGAGGGCAACAACTACAAGGTGAAGAAGCTCGAAGAACAGAAGCAGAAGGAGCTGGCAAAGAAAAAGAACGAGGCGAATAAAAAGATGTTTGCCATGCAGGTCATTCAAGCGGTGGCGCAGACGGCACAGAACGCCATCTCGGCGTATGGCTCGGCAGCGGCCATTCCGCTTGTGGGTTATATCCTGGCACCAGTGGCTGCTGCAATGGCGGTGGCTGCAGGAGCAATTCAGATTGCTGCAATAAAAAAGCAACAGCAAGCGAGTGAAAGCCAGGGCTATGCCAAAGGTGGCTTCACTCCGAAAGGCTCCAAGTTCCAAGAGGTGGGCGTGGTTCATGCCGGGGAATGGGTGGCGTCGCAGGAGATGCTTGCCAACCCGGTTGCGCGTCCTATCATCAACGCCCTGGACTATGCGCAGCGGACTAACACCATCGGATCCTTACGAGCCGATGATGTGAGTCGGACTATTGCGCCAGTAGCATATAGCACGCCACAACAGCAACAGCCTATCATCGTACAGCAGCAGCCGGACGGACTGGCTACGGCTGCAATCGTGCAGAACACAAAGGCTATGCAGAGTTATGCTGATACGATGAAGCAATTGGAGAAGCGATTGAGCGAGCCTTTCGTCACGGTGAACACGGTCACGGGTGACACTGGCATCAAGCAAGCGCAGGACGAGTATGACATACTAATCCGTAACAAGACACCAAAGAGTAGGAGAAAGTGAGTAACCTCTGGTTAATGGTGAGCCTCGCCAATTGTCATTACATACATAGCAATAAATAAGAATATTAGGAGCAAAATCCATGTGGCAAGCGATATGTATGATAAAGTGGCAAGTGTTCGTCTTGCAGACTTACCTTTCACATATCTACTTAAAATATACAGTACGACACTACTTGCAATAAGAAATATGAGCAAGTATGGAAAATCGAAATTCCAATAGTCAATAAAGACAAGACTTGCAACAAAAAGTGTCAAACTTGCGAATATTATAATTAATGTATGTTTCTATAATAGAAAGTACGTATTTTTTATAAGTAATTGAGAATGAGATAAGTTTTTATCTCATAAAAAGAAGAGGTTACGAATTAGAAATAAACAGAATGTAGCATCCTGCTGTGATTTGCATAACCATCCAAAGAACTCTTTCGGTTGCAAAGGTACGATATTTAATCGGGGATAAAGAATGTTTTAAGATTTTTTATCCTCGATTTTTTGCTTGGATAAATCTGTATTTATTAACCATACTCTTCTCTATTCTTTGCTATATCCATTTCAATCCATTCAAACTTATGTGGCAATGGTTCCTGTTTTTTGAATGGTCTATTTCGTTTGCATATTCTCATCCTTTCGTGTGTTTTGTATAAAAGTCAGCCGTCGTCGCAGAAAGACAGTCATCGTACCTCAGACTAACTTCCTCCGACTATGGCACGGCAAGAAAAATCCTTGGCGGTATGCCTTGAAATACTTCAAGACTATACTGCCAAGGACTTTTCTTTGTTTGCCGTGCTGACAACGGCTGACTTTTATAGCCACAACTCGCAGTTCTATTTTTATCGCACAATCCAAACGACATGAAACAGTGGCACGCCACCCTTTCATGTCTCAGTAGTACGGCATGAGGAAAAGTGTTTCTTTTTGTCGGTTGCAGGCTAACCGATCAAAAGAAACACCATTCCTTGATTTGCCGTACCATTTTGTTTGCATACTCCACCGCAAGAAAGAAGTCATTGATGTAAACCCCAACGACCACTTTCATGCTTGGCTGCACAGCCTTGGAGAAAAACCGATGCAAGAAACATGGACAAGCCATACTCTTCTTTCATCGGAATTTCTCTGAAGGCTGTGCCATTCTTGTATGCGATTTCCATTTTCCTAAAAACATTTGCAAGACAGTAATTGTATCCATTTCTCAGAAATGAGTATGCGATAATCGTGCAGTCCAAAAACTTCCGTGAAGTTTCTATTTTCATTTGCCGCTCTGATTTTCTTTCCTCCACATGGTCTTTCCTTTTGGCATCAACCGTTATCGTGCAGGCGCAAAGGTATGGCAGCGGGCTTTGGAAATAAAAGGTCGAGCCTTCGGTTTTCGAAAAAATCTCCACACCGTTGGGTAGTATTTTTCCCTAAAACCTTGTATTTCCAGCCTCGCCGCCCTTGAAAGGCACCTGAAACGAAACGACCGATGCGACAGGAAGACGCAAAAAAAATGTCGGAAAAGGGAGCGACAAAAAGGTGAAGAAACGAGAACTTCCCTTCAGCTCCTGGAACCGCAAATAAATTTAATTCAAGGCTATATGACAACAAACATCAACATAACACAGACTTGGTGGAGATTACTCTCCGCAGTCGGCTCAACCCTCATCACTTTGGTGGCTTGGTTGGGATATATGGCTCTCTGCATGGTCGGTGAAGTCATATTGGGAATTGTGAAGTTCATCTTCGGCATCATCATTTCCATTCTTTCTATGGTGGTACTGATTGGAACATTCATTTGGTTATTAACACTTTAAAGTACAAGCGATATGAACAGAAGCATTGAAGCGATACCTACATGGGCACTCTGCTACATCATCAATGGCGATGCAAGCGGACTGACTGACGAGGAAATCCGTATGGTGGACGAAGCCATGCGCAAGAACAATATTGAGATAGTAAGTCCAAGATACAACGAGGACATGTGCACAGAACCTTACTTCAGCCGTTATCCGTTTTTCGGACTGCCTACAGAAGTTGAGGACTGCGACATCATCTATCATGAGTAACAACCCCTTTAACAACATCAGATATGAACACTACAGAATATTTCAAGAGAACCATACAAGCCTATTTGGAGGAGCGTGCTATGGAGGACGAACTCTTTGCAGCCAAGTATGACAACCCCGACAAGAACATAGACGATTGCGTGACCTATATCCTTAATTGGGTACAGAAGAGCGGTTGCAACGGCTTTTGCGATGACGAGATATATGGGCAAGCCATCCACTACTACGAGGAGAAGGACATCGAGGTAGGAAAACCATTGAACTGCCAAGTGTCTGTTAACCACCACATCGAACTCACAGAGGAGGAGAAGGCACAGGCAAGACAGGAAGCCATCCGCCAATATCAGCAAGAGCAGATGAACAAGATGCGTAACAGAGATACCGCCAAGCGCACCTCACAGAGAACAGACAACGAAGTACATCAACCATCATTATTCGACACGTTATGAAACCAAGAACGAAATATCAGAAGCAAGTCGTAACCTCAAACAAGGGGTTACGACCTATCAAGGGAGCGCAAATGCAATGGGCATTCCGTGAGTGTCTTGACCACTATGCCTTTCAGTTGAAACACGGACAGACCACTTGCATGGACTGCGGACACACTTGGACTACGGACGAGGATGCGGACAAATGTATCTGCCCGAAGTGTAAGGCAAAGTTGGAAGTGCAGCGCACCAAGCGACAGAAGGCAATGTCTTCTACCTATTTCAGCGTACTCACTGAGCGTAAGGGACTGCAACTTATGCGAGCATTTCAGATGAAAGCATACTACCGCAAGGGACAAAAGGCAGACATCTTTTGTTGGGAGGTGGCACGCTATTGGATGAACGAGAAAGGCAAGGTGGAGGTTATGGCACGCAAGCGCACAATGGGTATCTATATGGACACGTTCTGCTACGACTCCGACATTGAACTGCGCAGGGACAACACCACCTATCAGCATATTGCTTCATTTCCGGTCTGCCCCGATATGAAAGTCATTCCTCAGATATGGCGCAACGGCTTTGACGGAGCGTTTCACGGCATCGAACCGCTTACATTGTTCAAGGCGATGCTGACAGACCACCGCATCGAAACGATGATGAAACAATGTCGTTACGGACACGTCCGCCACTTCATAGACCACCCACGGCACTTGGAAACTTGTTGGAATGCCTACAAGATAGCCAACCGCAACCATTACCTTATTACAGACATCGGCAAATGGGCGGACTACATCTGTATGTTGGTGGAAATGGGCAAGGACATCAGAAGTCCACATTACATTTGTCCCGACAACCTTGAAGCCGAGCACGACAGAATATCCGAGAAAATCAGAGCAAAGAAAGAAAAGGAGCGTACCGAGGAGGAGATACGCAAGGCATTGAAGAACGAGGACAAGTTCAAGGAAATGAAGAGCCGTTTCTTCGGTTTGATGTTCACGGACGGCAATATCGTGGTGAGAATGCTTGAAAGCGTCAGGGAGCACGTTCTTGAGGGCAAGGCGATGCATCATTGCGTAGGCAGCGGTACAAACTATTCACTCAATCCCGACTGCATCATCTTCTCTGCAAGAATAGCCGAACAAAGGGTTGAGACCGTGGAGTTTTCACTCGAACAGATGAAAGTCGTACAATGCCACGGACTACAGAACAAGGACACCGAGCACCATGCCGACATCATCAACTTGGTGAACAGCAATGCAAGACTTATAGAGCAACGAATGGTTGCAACGACATGAAATCCATATCGGCGGAGCGATGAAAATTCGTTCCGCCACTTTCTTTCATGAGCCGAGGAGCGGAAAAGAAAGTGGCAAAGAAACCGTCTTGCCCTTATCTGCGATGCTTGCAAAAAACAAAGGACAGCCCCCAATCAAAGGGACTGTCCTATTTTATAAAACCTTATTCTATGGAGTAAACAAGAGCAGATACTCCATTTTTCTTCTTCGCTCAATGGAAGGCACTATCTTTCCGTTCCACCTTTTGAAGTCCACATAGTCACGATAGATGTTTCTGTTGCCACTTCGCATCTTTGCATACATCCGGCTTTTCATCACCTTTCCACACCCCACATTGTAGGCAAGTGCAGCCAAGAGCAGCGAGTCACGACCGAAGCCACGGAACATGGCGCAGAGCTTTCTGAAGTCAGAGCGCAGCAAGGCATCGGCTTGCCGTTCCGTCATTCTTGGAGAAAACTTCTCGCCAGGCAACAGCTTGTGCCCATATCCGACATAAGGATGGTGCTTCGGTCCATGCAGACCCTCGTACTTCTTGATGCAGGCGACAGCCAACTCAAAACGTGACACATGACAAACTCGCTTTATCGCCCCTTGCGTCTGGGCAGACAAGCTGCCCGACACAAGAAGCAAGGCTAACAATATCATCAACCTCATACGCTACCGAGTTTGTTGGCACTTATCGCAAACTCTTCCTCCTCATCAGTATTGTTGAAACTGAACTCCATTTCGTATGACTTGCCGAAGTTGTCCTCCACTACCACTGTCAGCGTCTGTGTCTCCGTGCTTGCCGAGGTATAGTAAAGACGGAACTTCTCGTTCTCCAACAGATAGCGGTCGTTTGGCAGGAACACCGTTCCGTTCTCCATTCTCAGCGAACCTTTTCCGTCATGCTGAAAATAGCGGATGGTATAGATGGTGCCGTCAAACTTTCCCTCCGCCTTCAACTCGCAGCGGATTTCAACGGTCTGTCCACGCACAATGTCCTTTGGCACAGGCATCGTCTCCACCTTGAAAGGATACGACTGCTGAATGTCCAGCTCATCGCTGCACGATGAAAGGATTACCGACACGGCACACACGAAAAGGAATGCCAACACGCTCACTGATTTCTTGATTTTATTGTTCTTCTTCATTGTCTTGTTGCTTTTTGAATGATTGTTACTTTCTTGTCTTATGGCTCATCAGGTACTCGTTCAAGTCCTTGTAACCTGTGTATAGATGTGAATGGTCAATGACCTTATCGCCATATCGCTTTTGCAGTTCGACACAGGCATTCTCGCCTGCCTCGTCATTGTCCAAGTGACAGTACACTTGTGCATAGCCATCCAAAAGATGATGCACCTTTTGCATATTAGCCACAGAGTTGAGGATAATATGATCCTCACCACGACCAATACCGAGAATTACGGCAGAGAGGAAATCCATAAAACCCTCGTACAGATGGCAGACGTTGCTGTTCCTGCCAATGAGAGTGATGTCCTTTGGCGACACGCAACCTTTGAAGAAGCGGTTGCGTATCTCGTAGCCACCGCTGTTGTTCTTGAAACCGACAGCAAAGAACTGTTTGCCATTATATCGGTATTCCACCTGACAGCAGAAACGGCTCGCCACGTCAGCCGATATGCCACGCTCACGCAAGTATTGCCGAAGTGCAGGATGGCTCAATGCCTTTTCCACAATATCACTAAAGGGATTGCCTTTCGCCTTCACAGCCTTTTCTTCTGTTCTTTGATAATGCTGAAACGATGTCGGGAAACTGCCACCAAGCGTTTCAGATATGAACTTGGCTTGTGCCACAAACTCATTGCTGTTGATGAACTCCCCTGCGAGGTTGAAGATGTCACCACCTCTGGCGATGCCATAGTCATACCAGACATTCTTGTCCGTTGATACCCGAAGCGAAGGATTGCGGTCGTTGCGGTATGGCGCATGATACCAAAGTCCCGAAGCCTTGTGCTTGACAGGCTCAATGCCGAGAATATAGAGAAAGTCCACGATAGGCACTTGTTTGATTTCATTGATGTCCATAGGCTCACTGTTTTAGTTGATGATGAACTTCATGCCAATACCAAACTGCGTGTGGAAATGTCCCGTGCTGTTGCCCCAAACAAGCCTTTCCTTAACGGAAGCGGTCAAAGCTATAGCATCCGACAGGTATATTTCCGTTTCCAATGCCACGGCACCGCCATAGATAAACGCTCCCTTGTTCTGCAAGGTCGCTCCGTCTGACATGGTTCTCTTGCCCCAGTTTACGGACTCATAGCCAGCCAGTGCCGTACCTCCGATATAGAACAGCACCGTCTTACTGTTGTCGGAAAGGAAGTTGTAGGAATAACCGAACTCGCCCGTCATTTGTGCTATTGGAACGGAAGTGTTACGGTAAGGCTGATTCACTTGCAGGTATTCCGCCCCATACGTCCACTTGTCACCACCCTTGGTATAGCTCGAAAGTCCGAGACCTGCATAATAGCCAGCCTTGCAGGACTTCTTGCCGTTATATACTCCGTCAGCCATGCCGACCTTCACCTCGATGCCTTTCATCTGAGGCAGGCATCTTTGGGCGAATGCCTGCCCTGCGGTGAGGGCAAGCATTGCCATGATTGCAATGTTTCTTCTTTTCATCCGTTACTTCACGCTAAGTTCGTTGATTGTCAAAGCTCGCACCAAGTCACTGTTCTCCACGACAAACGACTGATGGCGACCGCCTTCCTTCTCGTTCATCTCCACGACAAGCTCCTTGTCGTCTGGAATGGTAAATTTCGGTAAGCAGAACACCGTCTGCTCCGTTTTCTTGCCAGCCACACGCACCACATAGTTGTAGGCACGGACAGGAAGAAGCACCTGCTCCTGAATGGCGGTTCGTTTCGCCACCTTCTTGTCCACCACCTTGAACGTGATATAGTCCACGTCAAACGGCACGTTGCTCTGGTTCTTGATTTCTGTGTGGAAATACAGCAAGTCACTGTGTACATAGATGCCCTTCAAAAGATACTGGATTCCGAAACGCTTGCTGCCGATGTGCTTCACCTTGCGTTTGTTCTCCTTGTGGATGGACTTCATGATGAGGTGTACCAGCATGGGACTTTCCTTGCCCAACTCCTTGAGATAAATCTCCTGCGCATTGTTCGGACGGTTCACCGCCTCACCGTCATGGATGAAGTCCGCCATCTCGATATTGAGCATGAGTGGTTCCTTGGCATACTTCACATTGAAGGTGTAGAATGAGCCATCCTCCGTGATGACGCTCATATTGGTCTCTTTCTTGAAGTTCTTCACGGCTGCTTTTACACGGATAACATTCTCTGCACCGTCCGCCTTGCCAGCAATAAGGTCCTCTGAACCCAAGTCAACGTACTTGACAGAGGCAGGAAAGAGAATATGAACCGTCTTGTCATAAGTCACTTCCAAACCATGAGGTGGAATCATGCGGTCGAAGGTCAGCTTCTTGGTCAAGCCGTGATAGAGGTTGCTGTTCTCTTCCTTCTGCGGATACACCTCCTTGGTCAAGGTCAGTTTCTCTTCCTGGTCGGAAGAAACATTACTTACTTGCTCAGTCTTTACAGACTTCTGCGCTTTTTTCTTGCCTGTCTTCTGCGCTGATGCAGTGCAGGCTACGCCCAGCATAATGGCGAACATGATTGTTGTCTTTTTCATTTTGGTTTGCTTTTAATTAAACTTTTGAATTAAGTGGTATAAATGTTGTTGCCTTTCGGCTAATCTTCCTCTTGGTAGAGCATGACCCTGTAGCCAGCCTTCAGGTGTATCTTGACGGTACGCATCTTCTTGGAGATATACTGCGACACGCCTTGTATGACACCTTTTCCCAAGTCGGAGGCAAGTTGTGCCCCGGCATTGGAGGAAATGTTGATGCTGCTGTTCAGCGAGCTTCCCATGTTGGCACCGACTTCCTTGGCTGCATCAACCTCCATCGACTTCGGGATGAAGATGCCCTCCTGACCGTCATTGTCATAAACGGCAAGCTCTATCGGGATAATCATGCCGTTGTGCTCAATGGACTTCAAGGCTATGGAAAGCCTTTCGCCTTGCAATCGTGCCACTCCGACAATGACAGAATTTCGTGGTATCTCCCTATTGCCGACACGCATGGCTTCCAGCAGTCTCAACCTTACTGCCTGTCCGTCCGTTATGGTCTGGTTGCCGTGGATGCAGGCAGAAATCGTGTTTTTGTCGGAAACACCACCTCTTCCGATGGCGGTATTGAACCTTGCCGAAGCCTTTTCCGAGTAAGAGGCTACAAACTCCCCGTTACTCATGGGGCGGTTCAAGGACGAGACTACACGCCTTTGCACTTGCCTTACAGGGGAAACCTTGGCTTTCTTGCCCTTGGTGACAGCTTCCTTGTTTTCCTCTGTTGCAGTTTCTGCTGATGAAGGACTTGCCGCATTGGCATTTCCACCAGGCATGTACTTTGCCGCAAGTTGATAGGACTTCTCCATAAGGGCAACTTGCTCGTCCATATTGGAACGCTTGCTTTCCTGCTGCATCATGCTTGCCTCCAGCTCGTCAAGACGTTTTCTCAACTCAGCATCTTCGCTGCTTCCCCCTTGCTGTGGCTGTTCATAGAAACCGCCCAAGGTCGTGTTCAAGGTTCGGTATGCCTCGGCAGACGAGCGGATGGCATCCGCCTCTTTCCTTTCTTCCTTTGTTGGCTGCTGCCCAGACTGCATCAGGTCAAAGTCCTTTTCTTGCCGTGTAGCAGTCGAATCAATACCTGGCATGTATTCTCCAAGGGTGCTCATAGCTCTGCTTTTTTCCTTTTGCTTGTTGGCAAGATCCTCCTTGGAGTATGCCTTGCGCTTGTCCGCCTCCACATCTGTCTTCTCCGCATCGGGCATTTCCATGTTGAATCCCTTGCTGCCTTTCTCACCCTCTGATGCAGACGGCTTGAAGATAAGCCATAGCACCAGACCGCAGACGAGGCACATGCATGGTATGGCAATCATCTTGTTGCGCTTGATACGCTGTTCCTCTGTCAAAGGCTTCTTTTCCTTTGGAGCCTTATCCGGCTCCACCTTGTCATTCTTCTCCTTCTCCATGTATCAATTCATTTTGGTTGGTCACTTGCTGCCCCTTGTCGGTAGGCAACTTTACACTCTCAATGTGCTCAACCTCTATATTAGAGGTCTTGCCGTTTCCAAAGTTGATGATGGCTGAACCTATCATGTAAAGGCTACAGAGGGCAAACAAGCCGAACATGACGAGCACGACTTTCAGTCTCACCCTTGGCGGAAGGGAATCCAGCCTGTCACGCAGTCTTCCCTTCATACCATTCACCTTTTCTTGGATTGTCTTAATCGGATTTTCCATTCTTGCTATTTTTATCGTTCTGCTGTACTGATGTCCCTGTTCTCCACAATGGTGAAACCTTCAATGGTAAAACCATTCGGGTTATCATCGGAGCGTGTGGCGTTCACCAACCTGCATACGGTGACAAGACTTCTCTCCGTCACATTGCTCTCTCGGAGTATCACCTGCCGTGCGTAGGTCTTGGCTTGATAAGGGTAGTTATCAAAGTTACAGACCACGCTGTCCACTTGCAGCGACTGGTTGATGTTTCCCGCAATGAGTCGGTTATAAAAACCTTTCTCCGCAAAGTCCTGGTAATAGTTGTATGCGCTCTTGTCCGCCAGCAGCAAGGCTCGTTTCACATTGTGCTCGATGGCGCTCTTCTCCGGTGATAGCGTGAAGAACAGCTCATGAAAGCGTCTTACGTGTTCCCTTGCCTCGGCAGGTCTGTTCTGTGAGAGGTCTTGCGAGAGGGCGAGCATCAGCGACTTGCCTCCGTCAAGGACGTATATCTTCTCGCGTTGCTTCTCCGCAAATCGGAATGCGAACACCACCGAGCATATTGCAACAACAGCGCAACCGATGACGAGGACGATGCAGAACAGGCGTATCTGTCTGAACGAGGTCTCGATATTCTTCAATGACTTGAATTCCATTTTTCTTTTCGTTGTATTGTTCATGAATGACTATATTTTCTTAAATCCGCTCTTGATGAGCCTTCCGGCACGTCCTGCCACATTTCCTGCCGTTGCTCCTGCAATACTTCCGCCCAGTGAGCCTGCCGTGTTCACGTTCCGGTTGTAGTTGCCGATGCCGCCACCTGCCTGTATGATCCATCCTGCCACGGTCGGTATGGTGAAGTAACCGATGATTCCGATGATGAGGAAAACGATGTAAACACCGTTGCTTGCCTCAATGGAAAAGTTCGGGTCGTTCTGCAATGCCTCGATGTCGTTTTGCAGCATCAGCACCTGTATCTTGGCAAGGATGGTACTGAACAAGTCCGAAACGGGTAGCCAGAGATAAATCTGTATGTACCTGCAGAACCATTGCGTCAGCGTGGACTGGAATCCGTCCCATACCGATATGGCGAAACAAAGCGGTCCGAGGATGGACAGGACGATGAGGAAGAATGTCCTCAGCACGTCTATAACCAGTGCAGCGGCTTGGAACAGCAGCTCCAGCAGTTCACGGAAGAAATCACGTATGCTTTTCTTCATGCTGTACATGCCACGCTCCACATACATTCCCGCCATTGTCACCACGTCGCCGGGTGACCAGCCGAGTTCGTCAAGCTGCTTGTCAAACTCCTCGTTGCTCACAAGGTATGCAGTTTCGGGATTGCGTTTCATCGCCTCATATTCCAACTTGTCTTTCTGCGCCCGGTATTCATTCATGTCGAAGGTCTGTGTCTCCAACATGGAATGTGTACCTTGCACGATGGGACTCATCACGCTGTTGAGCGTACCGAGCACGATGGTCGGGAAGAACATGATGGCAAGTCCGATGGCAAACGGACGGAGCAGCGGAAATACATCTATCGGCTCTGCCCTTGACAGTGACTGCCAAACCCTCAGGGCGACATAGAACAGCGCCCCAAGTCCTGCAAGTCCCTTGGCGATGTCCGTCATGTCGGAGCACAGCGGCATCATCTCGTCATACAGGGAACGCAGTATCTGGTGAAGATTCTCGAAATCCATAGGCTACCAGTATTTCTCGTTAGACTTGCCGTAGAGTCCCATGATGCGGTCGAGGTCGTTTTTCTTCTTGGCACGCAGATAACTCACGGAAATGTTCTTGTTGGTGTAGTAGCTCACGAGATTGCGGTAACGCTTCATCTTCGAGTAGCAGCGTTCCACCACGTCCATTCGCTCCTTGTCCGTCATGGAAAGGGTCGTGATGTTCACCACGTTCTTCAGTTCAGTCAGCACATCGTTGCTTTCCTCCAGCAGTTTGGTGTAGCCGAAGCCGATGGCGGAGAGTTCCTCCACGGAAAAATTGTCATCGTGCATCATCTTCTGGTAGTTGTTGATGTAGATGTCCGTGATGTCACCCACCATGAGGATGGTCTGCTGCACCTTGCGTGCATCCTTGACGAGGTTGTTCACCGACTTCAGCGCATCGTAGTACTTCTTGCCCTGCTCGTAAATCTTCACGGTCTCCTTGAAGTTGTTGATCATGTTCTGAGCCGTCGAAGACGTGTGGACGATGTTGTTGGACGAGTTAATGATACTCTGCGCAATGTTGGTAGGATCTATGACAGACCACTGTGCGCTTGCCTTTCCTACCATCAGCAGGAACAGGCAGATTGTCATGATTACTTTTGTTCTCATTTTTACTTTTGGATTAAGTGGATAATGAATTTACTTGTTCTCTTGTTTGTCCTCTGCAAGCTGTCGGATGGCAGCTTCCATGTCGCCACCGAGTTTCTCCGCCAATGCCCTTACCTCCAGTTTCTCACTTTCCTCAGTCGTATAGGCGAGATATTCCTGCGTGGACACCTCTGTGGCATATACTGCCGACTGCGTTCCGCCAAGTCCTATCCATACTTCCTTGTAGAGACGTGACGGGTCGTTGGACTGGTTGATGGAGAGAATCTGCGACTTCTCCTTTTCCGTCAATCCGAGCAATGACTGTATCTGCTCGAACTTGTTCATGAACTTCCTCTGGTCAAGGAGTATCTTGCAGTCTGAGTTGTTGATGATACTGTCCTTCACGATAGCGGAGGATATGATGTCCTCGACTTCCTGCGTCACCACAACCGCCTCACCGAAGAACTTTCTGACCGTCTTATAGAGATACTTGATATAGGAAGCCATGTTTGCCGAAGCTATCGCTTTCCATGCTTCTTCTATCACTATCATCTTACGGATGCCTTTCAGGCGGCGCATCTTGTTGATGAACAGCTCCATGATGATGATGGTCGTGACCGGGAACAGGATTGGATGGTCCTTGATGGAATCAATCTCGAAAACGATGAACCGCTTGTGCAGCAGGTCAAGCTCCTTGTCTGAGTTCAGCAGATAGTCGTATTCGCCACCCTTGTAGTAAGGTTCCAGCACGTTGAGAAATCCGTCTATATCAAAATCTTTCTCACGGACTTTCTTTTCTTCCAGTACCTTGCGGTATTCCGTTCCCACAAACTCATAGAAGGTATTGAAGCATGGAACGATGTCGCTTTCCTCTTTCAGTTTACCGATGTAGAGCGACACGGCATTTGACAAGGCAACCTCTTCCGCTCGTGTGGCAGGCTCGTTGTCCTTCTTCCAAAGCGTCAGGAGCAATGTCTTGATGCTCTCTCGCTTCTCGATGTCAAAGACCTTATCCTCGGTGAAAAAGGGATTAAACGAGATGGGACTCTCATCCGTATAGGTATAGTAGATACCGTCCTTTCCGCCTGTCTTTCTGTTAATCATCTCGCAGAGTCCCTGGTAGGAGTTTCCCGTATCGACCAAGACCACATGCGTGCCTTGCTCGTAATACTGTCTGACGAGGTGGTTCATGAAGAATGACTTCCCGCTTCCCGAGGGTCCGAGCACGAACTTGTTGCGGTTGGTTGTTACGCCTTTTCTCATCGGCAGGTCGGAGATGTCAATGTGCAGCGGCTTGCCACTGATGCGGTCTGCCATCTTGATGCCGAACGGTGAGGGAGAATCCATATAGTTGGTTTCCTCCGTGAAGAGGCAGGTTGCCTGTTCGATGAAGGTATGGAAACTCTCCTCTGACGGGAAATCCCCCTCGTTGCCGGGTATCGCTGCCCAGAAAAGTGTCGGACAATCCACCGTATTGTGGCGTGGCACACATTCCATGCTTGCCAACTGACTGCCCACATCATTGCGAAGATGCTTCAACTCCTCCATATCCTCGCCCCATGCCATGACATTGAAATGGGCATGGACAGACTGCAAGCCTTGTGAGTGAGCCTCGTTCAGATACTCGTCAATCCATTCCTTGTTGATGGCGTTCTGTCGGCTGTACCTTGACAGCGAGTGCATGTTACGGGCGGTCTTCTCGAACTTCAGCAAGGTCTCGTCACTGTTGTCGATGAAGACATACTGGTTATAGATATGGTTGCAGGACAATAGCAAGCCAACTGGAGCGGCAAAGGAAAGTCGGCAGTCACTTCGGTCAGTGGACAATCGCTCAAATCGGTTGTCCGTAGATACTTCCGTTGGCAGGTCTTCCGTTTGCGACAAGGTATGAAGGCATAGGTGTTTGTTTCCGATACGCATACCACTTGCAGACAATTCCATGTCCTCCAAACATTGCACGTTCTCCGTGGAAAGCAAGAGGTACTTACCTACAAGCCCGGTTGTCCGTTCCGTACCTGTGATTTCATCATCCGTCAGTCTGCGTAAGGAGATATAGCCGGAGTCGTTGATGATTCTTGCGAACTGCTCCACGGCATCGAGGAATCTTGCGACCGTTTCCTTGTCCTTTATTTCCTTGGGGATGATATGCCCACGGCACAAGGTGGAAAAATTGCTCTGGTGTGCCATGCGCTCCTTGGAGGTCTTGGTAAGGAACAGGTAACACTGGTGATGCAGGTAAGGACGCTCATTGAAGTGTCGCTCATAGCTTCTTGACAGAAAGCTCATGTCGCTATTCTGCAAGTCCGGCGAATAATTCTCTTTCACGAACCAGTCCTGCTTGTGTACGATGCTGTAGTCGGGCAGCACCTTGATAGCCTTGCACCATGCGGCATGTACCGACTCATACTCCTGCGATGTTACCGTGAAGATTTCGGGGAGCGTCACCTCGTAGGCGACCGTGATGTCGCCATCCTTGGAGATAATGCAGCCTTGCTCCACGGCAAGCAACGGGAACTTACTTTCAAGGGTGCTTGATTTTCTGATATTTCTCATTCTTCTTTCTTTTTATGTTTGAACATTCGGTTTGTTTTCCTTCGGTTGAGGATATAGCGTGGATGGCTCTTGGCGGCAAGGAGCTTCATCAGTCCATGCTCTCCGTACTTGTTGTTCAGGTGGAATGTTCCCCATACAAGCAATGATCCGAGCGTGAGTCCCAAGCCGATGCAGACCAGTTGGTCCGCACCTGCCATATAGAGGACGACCACAAGGAAGAAGACGGCAAGCAGTCCACCTGCAAAGATGAAAAGGTACTGTGCCTTCAGTCCCTTGAACTCAACCGAATGACCGATGCCCTTGTTGATTGGGTAGTCAGCCATAAGTCTTATACCTTATTATATTATAGGAAGAATGAGCGGAGGATGGTTGCGCTCACGATGAGGAAGATGCAGGCTCCGAACCAGCTTGCGGCAGTCTTGCTCGTGTCTGGGTCGCCTGACGAGAACTTGCCATACACCTTGATGCCTCCGATGAGACCCACTACGGCACCGATGGCGTAGATGAGTTTCGTTCCTGGATCGAAGTAGGAGGTCACCATGCTTGTTGCTTCGTTGATACCTGCAAGTCCGTTGCCTTGCGCAAATGTCTGTGATACGGCTGCGACAATCATCGCAGCAAGAAGAATGATTCTGTTTTTCTTGTTCATAAATCGTTTTTTTTTCTGTGCCTTGGGGATTGGATAGTCCCGGCTGGCGGTTGATACTTTTGTTTACTCATGCGGCATGATGCCGACTTGTGGATTCAGTGGCGAGCTGAGATTTTAGCCGTAGTCTTTCTTTTTCATTGGTGTACTTTAAAATTATTGTTAGAGGCGATATGCCTTGAGTCCCTCATCAAATGCAGCCTTGATTTCGGCAGCATGGATAGCAAAATGCTCGTTGATGATGTTGTCTATGAAACTTGCTACAGTAGCCTGTCCTTTACCAACCACATTCACAAACTTCATAATGCGCTCATGTGTCTCTTCTTTGATGCATACCTGTTTACCATTTCTTGCAGTAAAGTCGGCTTTGGACATAAACTTGTCTATATACCCAACTCTTTTTTCTGCTTGGGACGACACGGTAACATTCACTGTGGACTGAATACTGATGTATTCCTTTGTCGCACCATTCTTTCTTTTTCTGTTTCTTTCCATTGTTCTCTAAATTTTATTGTTATACAAAATCGAGGATATTGAAGTCCTCTATACTGTCTGGCACTTTAAACACCTTCTTTGACTTGGATATTTCTTCTATCTTGTGAATTTGCAGGTAGAAGGTGACAAATTCATGAATGTTTTTCTTGCACTCCTTGCTGTTCTCCATGAATTTCTCATAGAATTGGTTACCATCCATCTCGTGGAAGACCTTTCCTGCATGTCGTTTCTCCTTGTCCGTAGCTTTTGAAGCCTTGACCGTCTTCACGGCTGTATCTATGTCCTCAAAACTTGTTCCTTTTGCTTGCGGTACATCGGCATCGTCCTCATCGTCTGAATACTTCACACCGACATCTTCTATGCGGACATTTGTAAACACATCATCCAGTAGTTCATCAGGAATCCTTGCCGTGTTCTTTGGTGGATCCTCGAATGTCACGTCATTCTCAGACACAGGCTCTGACTCAGTTTGCTTCTGTACCGTTTCTTCTTTCTTTCGCAGTTGGGACACTTTGAAAAGGCTTTTGCCTACAAGTGCCATCGGGTCGATGGGTGGCTTTTCCTCTTCTTCCTTATTGTTCGCAACTTCAAGGAGCAACTTGTTGTAAAAATAGATAGTCCAGACATTGAATGCAACCAAAACTATCATGAATATACTTTCCATTGTCATGCTTATTCCTTTTTATTTGTCATACATTCCAGTCATCTATCTCTTTTCTCAGCAAGCCGTTGATTTCTTCCTGGTTCTCTTCAAGATGTCTCTCAAGAATAAGGTCGATATAACCACCAACTGTCAACTCATGCTTTGCGAGCACACTGACAATCCTCGAAATTCTCTTGTGTATCTCACGACTGATATAAACGCATTGACGAGTCTTTATCTCGTTTCGTTTGAGAAATGCAGCATCATAACTTTCAGAAGAAACCTTGGATGGCTTGCGTGGGGCTGCAGGCTTATCCATCTGTGAACGTGGATTTTTCTTTTCACCCTCTTCTTTCTCTTCGGTATCCTTCACTGGGTTTTGGGAAGCTCCGTCAAGAATGGATGCCGTTGTCGTGCCAATCTTGCTCTTGCCAATAGAGGCAATGAGCAGATTTTCATCTATTGCGTCAGTGTTGATTTTTCTGCTTACCATAGGCTCATGTCTTTATGATTTCACAAATCTCGTCGGACAACTCCTTGATGCCACTCCCTCGCAACAGGTTTGGGTCTGATGGAAAGATGGTGGAACGGAACACTGCCTTTCTGTTCTCCGACAGCTCTCTTCTGAAACGTTTGCTGTCAGGAAGCCGTGTGTTGAGTACAGAATAGCTGAGGGACTTGAACATCCCTTCATATACTTCATACAAATTCGTTCGTTCACGTTTGTCAACCATCGTCCAGAAAAAGGCAAGTTCCTTGGTGACCGACCAACCCTGTACCAAAAAGTTGTCGTGGAACAACTGCATGAAGCTCATTGCGCTTTCTACCACAAAGCGGTCTGCGCTGACGGGTACAAAGATGTAATCCATCTGTGACAAGGTCTTCATGACACCCTCGCTTTTGATTGTCCCAGGCATATCAAAGAAGATGAAGTCAAGTTTAACCTCAGATTCCAACAACACTGTCTCTGCGTCATCAAGAGCATTGACCGCATTGCTTCTCGTTACGCTGAAGGACTTCTTGCCCAACTTCTTGAAATGCTCACAGGCTTGCGCCTTGAAATAGTCGTTGCTTTTGATGAGTTCCAATTCCTCGTCTCGCAGGTCGGCAAGGTTGTATTGTGGCTCGTCACAATCTATGACCGCCACATTGTAACCCTTGACATTGTGAAAGTAGTTGGCTACAAGAGCCGTGATGGTGGACTTTCCTATTCCGCCTTTCTGTGTTGCGAACGCAACAAATCTTGTTTTACTCATATCTTTAACTTTTTAATTTGTTGATAACTCACTTCCATGATTTTCTGCCAATTTAATGATATGAACACATAAGTGTCCATGTCTATAAGTCATTGCTCCATTATGGAGACCTTGAACCATTGCAGTGCTTCATCATTTCCATACGACAGTACGACAGTGAATCATTAAGTCTGTACGTCAGTAGCGCATCATTGATGCAAGGCGATACTGCAATAATGACAGGTTTATTCATTTCTACAAATGCTTGTTTCATCATATTTTCAAATCATTAGTTCGATGTTTACGGCTGCAAAGTAACAACGCTTTTTCCGAAAAACAATGGTTTTCAAATCCTGTGGCAGCATGTTGCCGATAGTTGCAGTGGTTGTCTGGGGTGCATCTGTTTCAAGGGTGCTATTTTAGCCGTAATTTTGCACCCGAAAGGCAAAGCGATGGATGGCGCATCCATATCGTTCCGAGAAGAACTAAGGCTTGATGCTCCGCAAAGGACTGGATTTCCCGAACAGCTTCCATTCGGGATGGGGACAGCTTCTTACGAAGGCTAACTTCAATCCACCCTAAGCGGATTTTTATGTCCTCAAAGACATAGCAAGGTATGTTTTGAGTTACTCAAAACCTTTGGAGTTACTCTCCAAAGACCTTGCCCTGCCGGGTTGGTAGCCTCTCCGAAGTCGGGCTCCCCATGTTCCAATCTGACGATAGTTTGTGCAATTCCATTATTGCCGCATGTACCACTTAATCCATTTTAATATGAACACAGAAAGAAAACGAGGGGGACGAATCCCCAAGCTGAACCCGAAGTCGCACCATGTGATGCTTCGGTTCGACGATGACGAATGGATGAAATTCCTCGTCATGTATGGGCAGACTGATGTGAAAGCGAAGGCCGTCTTTGCCAAGGCACGCATCTTCGGCGAGCCGTTCAAGGTGTTGCGTGAGGATAAGACACTGGTGGAATACTACACCAAGCTTTCCTCTTTTCACTCGCAGTACCGAATGATTGGCAACAACTACAACCAGGTTGTCAAGGAACTCCGTTGTCATTTCTCTGAGAAAAAGGCGATGGCTTTGCTCTATAAGCTGGAGAACTGCACCAGGGAACTGGTCTCTCTTACCCGTGAGATTGTTGAACTAACCCGTAAGTTTGAGGAAAGATGGTCGCAAAGATAAGTTTCGGAAGTTCATTGTATGGCGCACTGGCATACAATGGTGAAAAGATTAACAAGGAAGAGGGAAAGCTCTTGGCAACGAACAAGATCTTTGATGATTGTTCGGGAAAGACGAGCATCGCCAATGCCTTGCGTGATTTCCAGCGATACCTTTCTCCGCACATCAGAACAGAGAAGCCTGTCGTGCATATCTCCCTGAATCCGCATCCTGATGATGTGCTAACGGATATGGATATGGAGAACATCGCACGGGAATACTTGGAGCGCATGGGATATGGCAACCAGCCATACATGGTTTACAAGCATGAGGACATTGACCGTCACCACATGCACATCGTGACCATCCGAGTGGATGAAAACGGCAAGTGCTTGGACAGTCGATATAATTACCACAGGAGCAAGGCTATCACTCGTGACTTGGAGGAGAAGTACAATCTCCACAAGGCGGACCGCAAGCAACGCCAGGCAGACAATCCACTCCGCAAGGTGGATGCAAGCCAAGGCAATGTGAAGAAGCAGGTTGCCAACACCGTAAAATCTCTCTGCGCTACCTACAGGTTCCAGTCCTTAGGCGAGTACCGTGCACTTCTTTCCTTATATAATATATCCTTGGAGGAGGTCAGAGGCGAAGTTGGCGGTCGTGAGTATCATGGTTTTGTCTATTCTGCCACGGACGGACAGGGTAATAAGGTTGGAAATCCTTTCAAGGCTTCCAAGATTGACAGGTCTGTCGGTGCGGAGGCGATAGAAAAGCGGTTCGCTTATTCTGCCAAGAAGTTCAAGGAGGACAAGAAACTCTCCGAGATTACCAAACATAGCGTAGAAGCAGTCTTGAAGCAGACGTACCATAAGGATAAGTTCATAGAACTTCTGAAAGCAAAGGGCATTGATGTTGTTTTCCGCCATACAGCTGACGGCCGTATCTACGGAGCAACATTCATTGACCACCGCACTCAAAGCGTGTTTAATGGTTCACGGTTTGGAAAGAATCTTTCTGCCAATGCCTTGCAGGAGCACTTCACCTTACCTTACGTGAACGAGCAGCCAATACCGCTTACCATTCCAAAGGAAGATGGTGCAATCTCAGAACAAGAGCGTCACGATTCTGGCTTGTTCGATGAATACGGCAGCGGTCTTGGACTTATGGCAGGGAATGGTTCTTCCAACGAGGCACAGGAAGCAGCATTCGATAGAGAGTTACGCAGAAAGAAAAAGAAGCGAAAAGGGAGAAACCTTTAATCGTATTATCAAGGTATAACTTCAAAACAGAAAAAACAATGGCACAAGAAGACGATTTGAGAGCATTGGGAAAAATCATGGATTTTCTCCGTGCCGTGAGTATAATACTCGCAATTATGAATGTATATTGGTATTGCTACGAGGCAATGCGTATGTGGGGAGTGACAATCGGAGTTGTTGACAGAATCCTTATCAACTTCAACCGTACAGGCGGTTTATTCCATTCCATTCTCTACACCAAGCTGTTTTCGCTTCTTCTCCTGGCGCTCTCATGTCTGGGAACCAAGGGCGTGAAAGCAGAAAAGATGAGTTGGAACAGGATTTTTACGGTTCTTGCAGTTGGCTTCTGTCTGTTCTTTCTCAACTGGTGGATATTATTGTTGCCTATATCTCATTTGGGCAATGCCACGCTGTACATCTTTACAATGACAGCGGGTTATATCTGCCTGTTAATGGGCGGACTCTGGATGAGCAGACTCTTGAAACACAACCTCATGGAGGATGTCTTCAATAATGAGAACGAGAGTTTCATGCAGGAGACCAAACTCATGGAGAACGAGTATTCCGTCAATCTGCCAACACGATTCTATTACAAGAAGAAATGGCAGAGAGGATGGATCAACGTGGTCAATCCGTTCCGAGCGACCATCGTGTTAGGTACACCGGGTAGTGGCAAGTCTTTTGCTGTAGTGAACAACTACATCAAACAGCAGATAGAGAAGGGGTATTCAATGTATATATATGATTTCAAGTTTTCCGACCTTTCGACGATTGCCTACAACCACATGATGAACCATCAGAATGGATATAAGGTCAAGCCCCAGTTCTATGTCATCAACTTTGATGATCCTCGCAGAAGTCATCGCTGCAATCCCATTCACCCGGATTTCATGAGTGACATTTCCGATGCTTATGAGAGTGCATACACCATCATGCTCAACCTCAACAAGACGTGGGTTCAGAAGCAGGGCGACTTCTTCGTGGAGAGTCCGATTATCCTCTTTGCAGCCATCATTTGGTACCTAAGAATCTACAAGAACGGAAAGTATTGTACCTTTCCCCATGCCATCGAATTGCTCAACCGCAGATACGAGGATGTCTTTCCGATACTGACGAGCTATCCCGAACTGGAGAACTACCTATCTCCGTTCATGGATGCCTGGCAAGGTGGGGCAATGGAGCAGTTGGCGGGGCAGATTGCAAGCGCAAAAATTCCGCTGTCACGAATGATTTCACCACAACTCTACTGGGTGATGTCCGCAAGCGAGTTTACACTCGACATCAACAATCCCGAAGAACCGAAGATTCTATGTGTCGGCAACAATCCCGACCGTCAGAACATTTATGGTGCGGCACTTGGCTTGTACAACAGCCGCATCGTGAAACTCATCAACAAGAAGGGACAACTCAAATCATCCGTTATCATTGACGAGTTGCCGACCATCTATTTCAAAGGCTTGGATAACCTGATTGCTACGGCACGAAGCAACAAGGTTGCCGTCTGCTTGGGCTTTCAGGACTTCTCACAGTTGGTCCGTGATTATGGGGATAAGGAGGCAAAGGTGGTTATCAATACCGTTGGTAATATCTTCAGCGGACAAGTCGTTGGCGAGACCGCCAAGACTTTATCCGAGCGTTTCGGCAAGGTGCTCCAAAAGCGCCAGTCTATTTCCATCAACCGTCAGGATGTCTCTACATCCATCAATACCCAGATGGACAGTCTCATTCCGCCAAGCAAGATTAGCGGACTCACCCAAGGTATGTTTGTCGGCTCTGTTTCCGACAACTTCACCGAGCGCATAGAGCAGAAGATCTTCCATGCCGAGATTGTCGTTGACACCGACAAAGTGAAACGGGAGGAAAGCCATTATCAGCCTATCCCCATCATCAACGACTTCAAGGATGCCGATGGCAACGACTGCATGAAGCAAGCTATTCTGGACAATTACAACCAAATCAAGGAGGATGTCAAGCTGATTGTCAAGGACGAGCTGGAGCGCATCGCTGGTGACGAGAGCTTAAAGCATCTCATACAGAAATAAACAATAAGGCGAGTAACTTTTAGGAATTGTCCTTTCAGTTACTCGCCCCTGCATACATATATGGGATTTATCGTTTTTTATCGTCTCATTCTTTCCAATTCATCATCCTTTCGCATCTTGTCGTTCAACTTCTCCTGCATTCTGTCAAGGAAGTAAGTACGGCTATGGTTCTTGCGTCTTCTGATGTCGGTGTAGAAACGATAGCAGTCCTTGGCTTTGATGCCGAAGAACTGGTACATGGCTTGCGCCAAGTCCTTGAACTTCACATCGCCATCGTTCACGCTTCCCATGACGCAGATGCCATATACCATTTCTACAAGGTCAACGGCATTGCCAGTCCATTTTACTAATGGCTTTGATTCTGATGATACTGGCGGAGAGGCTTCTGAAGTGGATGTGGTCACATGAAGATGATATGTTGCTGACACATGCTCTTGCATTCTGCGGACAAATGCAATAGCCTTGCGCACATACAAGCCTACGGTTCCCAAACAATCCTTTATATGGGGCATTGACAGATGAAAGTCAAGCTCGGTCTCTGCGTATGACAGTGCAAAGACCGCTTGCTTCATGTTAGTGCTGCATAAATCAACCACAACCTTGATAAACTCACGATATGAGTTCTCCAAAGCGTTACCACCTTTGTTCTTATGACCTGCATTCAGCAAGTTGAAAAAATCAGTCTCTATCAATATGTTGTATTCCATGTTTCTGTCTCTTTTATGGGTTTGTACTAATTTGATGTTTCTGTGCGCACATCATTTATTAGTCCAATACCTATGCCATTCCAAGACAGTCTAAACAATAGGATGATGATATTTCCTGATAATCAGCAACTTTATCAATAGAATAAGATTTTCACAAGGAAATTGCAAGCAGAAATAGTGTAAGGAAAACCGGACACTCGTCCAATCTTCCTTACACGGTTCTTATACCGTTACAACTTATTAGAAGGAATACCATACTCTTTCATACGGGCATAGAATGTAGTATGGCTCATTTCCAACATTTTTGCCGCATCACGCTTGATGCCATTACATTGCTTCAAAGCCCACAAGATACGCTCTCGATTGATCTTGCGTTCTTGTTCATCAAAGTCCAAAGCCTCTTCTGTCAATGCCGATTGTGACAACTGCAAGTCCTCTACATCTATTATCTCATTCTCGCATAACAGCATAGCTCGCATGATACATGATTTCAACTCACGCACATTGCCTGGCCATGTATGGCTTACAAGTGCCCTTTGCGCTTCCTTACTGATGCATTTTATTTCTTTGTCCGTATGCCTATCATATAGTTTCAGGAAGAAGTTAGCTAATGGCATAATATCTTCCTTGCAATCCCGCAACCGTGGAATCTCAATAACCGCTTCGTGAAGTCGATAATACAGGTCGCTTCTGAATCGTCCTTCCCGAACTGCCTCTTGCAGGTTTTCGTTGGTGGCGGCAATAATGCGCACATCAGCCACTTTGTCTTTTATAGCTCCCAATGGTCGGTAGCTCTTGGATTGCAACACACGCAGCAGCATCGCCTGTACGTCTTTCGGCAGGTTGCCTATCTCGTCCAAGAACAGCGTACCTCCAGCAGCCAATTCAAAGTAACCTTTTCTTGCTGCCTCCGCACTTGTGAATGCCCCTTTTTCATGCCCGAAGAGAGCGGAAACGGCAAGTTCCGCAGAAAGCGTACCGCAATCTACTACTTCAAAAGGCTTGTCGGCTCTTTTGCTTTGCAGATGTATCTTTTCCGCTATATGTTCTTTGCCAGTTCCATTGTCGCCCAATATCATAACAGCCATGTCGCTTTTGGCAAACAATTCTGCCATTTTGTATATACGGCGAAACTTCTCACTTTTGCGGTAAACAATCTTGTTATTCAACTCGACGAGTCGTTTCTGCTTGTCTATGATTTCTTCCAAACGTTCATAAACTACATCAAGCAACAATTTCTTCGGTATATAGTCTTCCGCTCCCAACTTCATAGTCCTCACGGCACTCATGCTTTCATCGTAAGATGTCATGATGATAAATGGATTCTGGTAGCCGTTACTACGCATCCATTCCAACAGGTCGATGCCGTTATCATTCCCCAAGCGCATATCCGAAATGACAACATCCCATTCAGAGGATTCCCTCACAGCTTTCAGACCATCTCTGTAATTGTAGCATAAGATTGTTTTCCATCCCTTCGCTTCCAACTTCTTGCCCAACATATTGCAAAATGTCGGGCTGTCTTCAATGATTATTACTTTCTTCATGCTGTTACCTCCTCTATTTTCTTTTGTGCGGCTTTGATGATTGCCTCACCATGTGCGAAAACATCCTCGACCGCTTGGTTGATAACGTCGTCTGATGATGTAGAATCTTCAATCAGGTCAAAGAGATGGTTCAAAGACTCGTCAGATTGTACCATCATCCACGAGCTTCTTGCGTGGTGAATGGCATCGGACATTTTCTTGCGGTTCTCCTCTTTGGCTGCATTACGGATACTGCCCAATGTATCAGTCATTTCCTTTACGAAATTCTCCAAAGTCTCTTTTTCATTGCCGTAGGTCAGCAACATAGAGAAGTCTATTTGTTTTTCTGCTATCTTACCGTTCACACACTTTCTTGCAGTGTTTATCAAATCCTTGTCAGACATCGGCTTGAACAGGCAAGCGACAAATCCCGCATCAAGCAGTTCTTGTTCACTCACATTTGGTGCTGCTGTCATAACAACAACAGGAATGGTCTTGGAGTTACGCACGTTCACCATACGCATCATTTCCAGAATCTCGATACCATTCACTTCAGCCATCTTCAAATCCGTTATCAGCAGATCATAAGATTTTTTGCGCATCATATCCAACAAATCCGTGGCATTATTACAAGTGTCACATACGATGCCGTTTGATGCAAACGCCTCACGGATGGTACTCAGTTGCACATGGCTATCATCAATGGCAATGACAGTAAACGAATCTTGTCGTTTCGTTCTATACTGAGTTGATTCCACATTCTGCTTTTCGGCTGCAGCCATAGGAAGACTAATGGTAAATATACTTCCAAGCCCTTGGTGACTGGACACATCGATTTTTCCTTTCATCAGTGAAACGAGGTTCTTGACAATGGAAAGCCCCAAGCCAAATCCCGGTTGGGTGACCGCATTTCCCAATCTTGCAAATTCCTTAAAGATTTGTTTTTGTTGCTTGTCGTCCAATCCTGTTCCTGTATCCTTAACCATTAGCATGAATACACCATTCTTATAGGTTGTGGACAATACTATCTCACCCTTTCCCGTATATTTGATGGCATTGGAAAGCAGATTGCGTCCTATTGTAAGCACCTTTTCCTTGTCTCCATTGACAACACCATCTGCCTTATTGATGACGCTCAATTCCAATTGTTTCTTCGCAGCAAATGGCTCATACTCCATCTTTAATTGCTCGGCAATGTCCATCATACGGAAAGGGCGTTCCTTGACGGTCGCCTTTCCATTCGCTAATTTGGAGTAAACCAAAAAACTGTCTATCATAGAAGTCAAGCCTTTCGATGTGTCAACAATCAAGTCGGCATATCGTTTGCTTTCATCCGTAGCATCATCAAGTCCGCTAATCTTGCGAGCATAATCCTTGATGGCAGACAAAGGACTGCGCATCTCATGCGTTACAGTCAGCATCACCTTTCTTGTTTCTTCCTTGCTCTTACGTGTCTTGAATGCGAATCGCCACACCAATAGGAATAATACGAAAAATACCAATATCAACAAGCCTATCATCCCTATATAATAATAGGTATAATTGCCTTCCAAGTCTGCGATTTGTCGCTCACGAACTTTGATGCCTTTATCCACATTCTCATCAGCTATGCTGATTACTCTTTGCAACTGCTTATTGATACCTTCATTTCTATTTCCAAGACTATCCAATATCTCCACTACCTTACGGCTTTGCTGGTGATGTTTAGCAACAACCGTTTGGTTTAGGTTGGTGAGCATCTTTTCAGTTTGAGTTAAACGGTTGCTTGTTGTTACTCCATTTTCTTTCTTGCCGAACAATCTGCTGAAGAAACCGCGCTTCTTTGGCTTTGCCTGCTGTGGCATAGCTGAAAGTCTTTTGCTTTCAGTCTTATTCTGCTCTACAATTCTTGGAACTTCTGCGGTCAGCTTTTCTTGAGTGGCATTCAGATCCTGCATGGCATCCTTTATATCCAGAAGGAGCTGTTCCTTTTCTGCAAGAAGACGGCAGATCGTATCAGAATCTTCTTTCGGACAAATACCTGCGATGCCTTCAAGCATACTGTCCACTTCCAATCGAAGCGAATGATACTCATTTACATCTGTTGAGTCCCAATCCGCAACCATTTCACCAAGCAGTGACAATTCCGTTATGTGCAAGTTTAAGTCATGCACATTCTTTCGCCACTGATGCAGTTCTGCATTTCTACACTCAATCTCCTTTCTGTCGCGCCATTCAAATAGGCCGATTACAATGGTACATCCAACGATGACGATGGCAGTCATGATGCCTAAAGCCATCCATCTACAGATATGCCCGGTCTGTTCTTTGCGTTCCATGTTGTTTACTTTTTACGTTTCTATTACTTCATTATTGCTTTGCACTAACATTTTAATCGGCAAAGATAATGGCAGGAAGCATTAAAGACGAATATTTATATATATTATAACAACTTTTATGCAATTTCTTGATAAAAATAGCATATTGTTAGAAGCGATGTCCACCATGAGGGCGGAGGAATTTTGTTCCCGACGGTCGCAGAAAGTGAGTGTACCAACTGTAAACAGTGTATCGAATGACAAACGTACAGGAACAAGACAAGAGAAAGGGCGGAAGACCGCTCACAGGCAGGGTTCGCAAGTTGTCGAAGTCTGTCACAGTGAAGTTCTCAAAGCCAAGCTACGAGGCATTGAGACTGACACGGATAATCCACATTGTCATATCGTGTATAACCGCATCAACAATGAGGGCAAACTCATATCAGACACCCATGATTACAGGCGTAATGAGCAAGTGACCAAAGCTCTAAAATCCAGGTATGGATTTACTTACGGAACGGACAAGAGCAAGACTAACACTCGCAAATTGCGCAATGCGGAGCGTGCAAAATACGAGATTCACAATGCAGTCAAAGATGCCTTAAAAGTTGCAGATAGCTGGCAGAAGTTCAAGAATGAACTTGCAAAACGAGGTGTTTGCTTGGAGCTTGTCAATAAGGACAAGGAGAGAACCAAGGTACAAGGCATCCGTTTCAGCAATGATGGATATAGCTTCAAGGGTACGCAGATTAGCCGAGACTATAGCTTTGGCAAGTTGAATGTGAGGTTTGAGGGGACGGAGAATCAAGTATCAGCAAGAGACAACTCTGCTCAACAATATGAGCAAGGTTGTCGCAAGGACGAGCATTTGCCATCCATGTCGGAAAGCAGCCAAGACCCTTGGAACGGCATTTCTTCCATTGTTTTTTTTGCTTCTGCCAACGCACAGACCTTTGAGCCATTCCCAGAGGATGAATCAGTCAAGAAGAAAAAGAAGAAACGCAGAAAGGGCTTTAACCTTTGATGCAAGTTACAAACCATTCAAACAACAAAAGAAAGATGAAAGAAGAAAGAAGAAATGTTGGAAGCCATCTATGTCACAGTTGAGAGATTGGAGCAGAAAGTCGATGAACTTTCTGCCTCACCAAAGAATGCAGGAACGGAAACCGTTCCTGCAAGTACTGACATAACCAAGTTGGAGAAATCAATCATTGCTATGTTTGGCAAGGAGGAGGAAGTCATTGGTAAATTATCCAAATTAAGAGATGCCATTGTTGTTTTCGCTGACCTTATCAAGATTGAACATGGCAAAAATGAGCAGCGAAGCAGGTTCTTAGTTGATGCAGTCAAGCAGATGAGACAAGAGAATGATGTTTCTTCAAAGGCATTGCAGGACAAACTTGAAGTGATGAACAATTCACCTCAGAAGAAACTTGTCACCCATCGCTTCGAGCCTACATCAAAGTATGTTCTTCTTTTCATTGGAGGCTTGGCTCTATCCCTTGTCCTCTCCATTTGGGGCAATCTCACCCAATGGCGAGAGCACCAAGATTGGGAGAAGGCAGACTTGAAGTATCGGGCATTGAAGATGGTTCTTCCATCTGACGACCCCAATGTTCGATACATCGAAAAGAACTTCTCTGTATGCCCTAATAAAGAAGTTATAGAGAATGTTAGAGCTCATGTAAATACTTACGAGGACTCAATTCGCTACCATATCGAAATGATACAGATGGCAGCAATTAAAGATAGCATTGCTAATAGCCTATTTAAAGAGGCGAATGAAATTAAAAAGAAAATTAATCAGAAATAACAGACAACGACCAACGGGTACAAGCGCATCCTTCGCTTCGATAAAGTAAAGACGAACGGTCTCCGTATCGTGTTCGATGATGCAAGAGGCGTTCCATTCATCAGTAATGTAGCAGCATATTAACTTTTCATTAACTCTCAACTATTCATGTCGTGTCCGTGATGCCACTCGCTTGACATTGCGGACACTTTTTCTTTTATGATGGTTATGAAGAAAAAGTCGAAGAATATACGGCAATCTTAGAAAACGTTATTGACTTGGATTCCATTGCAGGAACATATTGCGGCGTGTTGCCACCTAATGTTGAAACAACACTCACATTAAATGCGGATGGCACCTATAGTTTGAAGAAGAAATATCTAAACGAATCGGATAGTTGTGAAGTATTGAATGGCATCTTCAAAGTAATTGACGGTAGTATTCTGATGCTTGAACATCCATCAAGTGGTGACAACATATTTTATAAGGTGAAAAATGACAGCAGCATTGTTCTGATTGACTCGTTTGGGAATGAGCCAAGCGCTAAGAACGTAAAATTATATGTATTGAAAAAGAAAGTATAAAAAATCCGTGGATTACAAATTAAATAATCCACGGATTTTAATTGAGGTTATATATAAAAACAATTAATGATGAATTTCCAATCTCTCATTAGAAAATTCCGACATTATTGTTTCTCATATGTTTGCTTCTTTTTGACATCTGCAATGCCATCAAAGATAACTGTAGTGCAACTTAATTTTCTAATTCTACTCACATACTTCTTACCATAAATATCAGTAAGATATAAAGAATCATTTCTTATGAAAAATGTAAATCTGTATATGGTATCCGCCTGCGAATAGAGTATAGCACTACTATCAGCGAAAAATTCAATATCTGGATAATTTACCTGATGTTCTCCATCTACCAATGTCCACTCTCCATATAACATTTCTTTTGATAATATCCCATCGCTTGTTTTCTGTGGATTACATGACAGAATCAGTTGAATGAGAAAAATCAATATAATGTGAATTTTATTCCCAAAAGGCACTGGTGCTTTTTCCAAGTTGCGAATTTCCATTATTGTCATAATACAAGTTGTCTAAATGAAGCATATCAATATCACTCTGTAGAACCTTACGCTTTTCCGGATTCAAAGTTCCTCCACTTTGATTGTAGCCTGCTTTAGGATTGTATCTGTATTGAGGATCAACAATAGTACCTCTTGGATACATTATTCCTGGCTGTCCTTTTCCAAGAAGATTTCCCTCCGGATGACCTTTTTTTGTTCCAGGCCAAAGTCCCAAGCTGTGTCCAAATTCATGTGCTTCTGTTGAACTGCCTACTTTTTCTACATTAGACTTAAGAAATACGCCTTCGTTGCCTCCCCTTGTCATGTATGAAACTCCTTTTATAGGACCGTCATCAACAGTGTTTCTTACTTCTACATAATTATTTGTAGGGTCTGTATTAAAGGCTTTTTCCAAACTTAATCCAAATCCCTTATCTCTATGTTCTCCAGTAATAACAAATTTTACGCTATATTGAGTCCCATCAATTACAACCTTTGCATGTGGTTCGTTCCATTTGTTTTGTATATCTTGAGCCATCTGTGATGCAAGTAGGCTTGATGATGCTTCACCAAAGAATACAAAATGGGCTGTAATGGTTACTGTCTTGTCTGCAGTATTTTTTGTTACACGAGCAGATTTTCCATCAGCATCTATAAATTTAATAGGGTTATTTGCAGCGTAGGTGTATGTACCAATGTTTGGAAATTTTAATTCCTCAGAATCCGTTGACATCCATACACTCACCCTTGGCTCATAGTACCTTGCCCCATAGTAATACAGTCCCGTCTCCTCATCGAATTCTTTCGCATTAAAAAGATAAGGTGTATTCCAGATGTTGTTGCGCTCCTCAACGAACACTTCACCGAAAGGAACATACTCGATATGCTGCACCACCTCACCGTCAAGATTAGTGATGTAACTACTGCTACCCAAATGGTCTGGGTGGTAGTAGAACTGCATCTTCTCGTATGTATCGCCCTCTTGGAAATTGTTCTTTGCAGCTCTCGCTAAAGCTCGTGTCTGAGCAGCCTCCAAGCTGCCGTCATTACAACAGAAGCCCTTGCCATCGACATAATCGTTGTTGTCCTCGCCATTGTACGGTACTGCAAAGGTTGCATAATTATCCTTGATAACCTGCAACTGCTGGACATATTTTTGCTTATAGTCAACAGAAAGTCCATCAGTCTCGCTACCTGCATACTGGATGCGGCGTGGGTCAGAACCATAAGAGTCGAAGTCTCCAATCTTGCTGACTACACGCTGACTACCAATATAGATGTGCTTGGTATAGCGTCCGCCTTGGTTGGCAACGAGATAAGGAGATACATAGAGTGAGAACTTGGCGGTGTTCGTGCGACCTCCAGCAAACTCGGAGTTTACATACACCTGGTCACTCTCGCCTGATGTCTTCACCGTACGCTCACCGTCTGCATCATACCAATAGTTAGTTACGAAGCCGTTATCATCAGAAGCAAGGAGACGGTTCTCTTCATCCCATTTGAGTTTGCGCTCTGCGGTCTTCTCGTCAGCCATGCCATCCTTCTTTGTACGGCTTGTATTGACATAGACAAGATTACCGTTGGCATCATACTCATAAGCATGATTGTTGTTCACATTCTCGCTTTCTGAAGGTGTCTCCTCCGTTCGGTAGTTCACATCCTTCACATTGGCGAGTTGGAACTTCTTGCCTGTCTCTGTTCCATAGGTGTATGACAAATCATAACCTGCATTCAACGTACCGTTGAACTGCACATTGTTCTGCGTGAGAATCTGACGCTTCGATGTGATACGGTGCATGTTGTCGTAACCCATCGCAAGAGTGTAGCTTGCGGTCTTGTTGTCTGCACCTGTATATGTACCAGTTGCACTAACAAGACGATAGAGGGCATCGTAAGTATAGTTATGCGCCATCTGTCCACCAGCCTTGCCACTCTGTGGAACTGACGCACCGTTTACTACGCTGAGCACATTGCTCACCGCATCGTAAGTGTAGGCGTTATCCATGATGGTGTTGCCACCACTATTCACCGTGAGGTTCTGCAATCTGCGACGCTGTGGGTCGTAGGTGTAGAATGTCTCAGCACCGTTGCAATACTTCAAAGAAGCAAAATATGAATATTTTTTGCCTCTTCCTGTTGATTTTACAGGAGGTTTATATCCTTGTCTTGATGATACATACATATGTTCTTATTTGGGTGTTATAATAAAAGAACGAAGATAGATAAAGTTTATTGCTTAGGATTACATCATTTTACAAATGAAAACACTATATGCTTGTGTCGAAAAGGTATATATGAACTGATGGTAGAGTCGTCATCAACAACAATAAGAATTAGAGAACTATCTTTCTCCATTCATGGACGCCTGGCAAGGTGGGGCAATGGAGCAGTTGGCAGGACAGATTGCAAGCGCAAAGATTCCGCAGTCACGAATGATCTCACCACAACTCAACTGGGTGATGTCCGCAAGCGAGTTTACACTCGACATAACAATCCCGAAGAACCGAAGATTCTATGTGTCGGCAACAATCCCGACCGTCAGAACATTTATGGTGCGGCACTTGGCTTGTACAACAGCCGCATCGTGAAACTCATCAACAAGAAGGGACAACTCAAATCATCCGTTATCATTGACGAGTTGCCGACCATCTATTTCAAAGGCTTGGATAACCTGATTGCTACGGCACGAAGCAACAAGGTTGCCGTCTGCTTGGGCTTCCAGGACTTCTCGCAATTGGTCCGTGATTATGGAGACAAGGAGGCTAAGGTGGTTATCAATACGGTAGGTAACATCTTCAGCAGTCAGGTCGTTGGCGAGACCGCTAAGACTTTATCCGAGCGTTTTGGAAAAGTACTCCAAAAGCGCCAGTCTATTTCCATCAACCGTCAGGATGTTTCTACATCCATCAATACCCAAATGGACAGTCTCATTCCGCCGAGCAAGATTAGCGGACTCACCCAAGGAATGTTTGTCGGCTCTGTTTCCGATAACTTCAACGAGCGTATCGAGCAGAAGATATTCCATGCCGAGATAGTAGTTGATACAGAAAAGGTGAAACGGGAGGAAAGTCGTTATCAGAAACTCCCCATCATCAACGATTTCTTGGATGCGGATGGCAACGACTGCATGAAGCAGACCATACAGGGCAACTACAACCAAATCAAGGAGGATGTCAAGCAGATAGTCAAGGATGAGCTGGGGCGTATCGCCAACGATGAGAACTTGAAGCACTTGATACAGAAGGCATAAATGCGCTTTTTACAGTTGAATATAAATAGGTTTGTGCTATTGCTTTTTCCGCGAGTGCCAAGAATAATAGTTAAAAATGATTATAATATAGCGAATAATTAGTTATCAATTTTGATAATCAAAATATTTATAGTAATTTTGCACACAGATAAAAATAACATGGCTGAATAATATATGAACATAACAAGTGAAGACGAGGCTTTGTTGGAACTGTTCGAAAATGGAAAGACATCTGACAAGAAGTATAAAAGACTTCCTATAGCCGCAATCAAGGGTTATGTTAAGGCTGTCAACAAAATGAGAGCTGCCACAAGAATTGAAGACATTATGCGTGATCATGGCTTGCGCTACGAAAGATTGCACGGAGACAGAAAAGATCAAGAATCCGTAAGATGCAATGATGTCTGGCGATTGATTTTCCAAAGCTCTCCTGCCGATGGCAGTATTATCATTACCGAAATAGAATTAATTGAAATATCACATCATTATGACTAAGTTTAGTTTCAATCAGGCAGTCCCATTTGAGGCAACTCATGTGGGCGAGGTGATTAAGGACGAATTGTCTGCTCGTAATATGAAGCAGAGCGAATTGTCCGAACTCACTGGCATACAGAAATCCATTCTGAATGATGTCATAAAAGGTAAACGTTCTCTGACACCTGAAATGGCATTGTTGTTGGAAAACGCTCTCGGCATTTCTGCGACATATCTCATGAACATCCAGACGCAATACGAATTGGATTGCGCCAAACAGAGCGAAAGGGTTGTGTTGCAGACTAAAATGCTTGAGATTTGGAATGTACTCAAAGACCAAGTATCAATTCCCTTTTTCAGAAAAGCCGGTATCGTTAGAGGAAACATCATCGAGGATGTAAAACGCATCTTCGAGGTCTTTTCCGTGGATAACTTGGATGATTTCTTTGGTTTGAAGGCAGAAGAAATGGAACTTTCTTATTACCGCAAGTCAGAAAAGGTGAAAACCAATCCCGTGGACATTCTGTCTTGGAAATATTATTGCTATCATCTCTCTAAAAATGATGATTCAACTTTATGCACATTTGACAAGGGGGCAGATACAGAGATGCTGGCAAGAGAGCTTAACAATGTGTTTAAAGAAAACAAGAATACGGTGAACAAAACCCAAGAGGTTCTTAACAAGTATGGCATTCGTTTTCTTGTAGTCAATAAGGTTGGGCAAGTTCCTGTTGATGGAATGTCCTTTTGGATAGGAGATACACCAACGATTGTCATCACTGAGAGAATAGCTTCCATTGACAATTTTGCTTTCACCACTTTACATGAGGTCGGTCATGTATTCAAGCACCTTACCCAAAATGGTAAGGCAATGATTAATCTCATGGAGGACAAGAAGAACATCGAGGAGTCTGAGGCTGACGAGTTTGCTTTAAATGCGACCCTACCAAATGTGGAGTGGAAAAAGTTCATGGCAAGGACTCGTGATGTTGTACCTTATAAAATAGCACCATATATTCAGACAGAAGCAGACAAACACAATGTCAATCCACAACTTCTGTTCGGACGCTATAAGCATGATATAGGTATATACAAGATAAAGAATTTCTTTGAAACGAAAATTCTATAACGATTCACAAAGCACCATTGGTTACACATTTCATAGCCAATGGTGCTTTGCATTTTCATCTCCTCATTCTCTCCAATTCATCATCCCTCCGCATTTTCTCATTCAACTTCTCCTGCATCTTGTCCAGAAAATAGGTGCGACTACAAGATGAATGTCGCTATACCAAGCATATCTACATTGGTAGTCAGCGTGTCGTTTCCAAGATTGGTGATTTTGACTCTTACGGTTCCGATCCACGCCGCATCCAGTATGCAGGTAGTGAGACTGATGGACTTTCTGTAGTTGCCCAAAACAGCTCTATTTCTCTCGATGAAATAACTCGCCAGAGATGCGGGCATCACGACCAACAACAATTTTATTGCTCTTGCTCGTGTATATCGTCAAAATTAATCATATTATTTCCCATTTTCTTGATTACAGAATATGTTCTAACATCTGATGTCTTCACCGTACGCTCACCGTCTGCATCATACCAATAGTTGGTCACAAAGCCGTTATCATCAGAAGCAAGGAGACGGTTCTCCTCATCCCATTTGAGTTTGCGCTCTGCGGTCTTCTCGTCAGCTTGCCATCCTTCTTTGTACGGCTTGTATTGACATAGACAAGATTACCGTTGGCATCATACTCATAAGCATGATTGTTGTTCACATTCTCGCTTTCTGAAGGTGTCTCCTCCGTTCGGTAGTTCACATCCTTCACTTTTGCAAGTTGGGACTTCTTGCCAGTATCTGTTCCGTATGTATAGGTTAGGTCATAGCCAGCATTCAATGTACCATTGAACTGCACATTGTTCTGCGTGAGAATCTGACGCTTCGAAGTGATACGGTGCATATTGTCATAGCCCATCGCAAGAGTATAACTTGCGGTCTTGTTGTCCGCACCTGTATATGTACCAGTTGCGCTGACAAGACGGTAGAGGGCATCGTATGTATAGGTATGCGCCATCTGTCCGCCAGCCTTGCCACTCTGTGGGACTGACGCACCGTTTACCACGCTGAGCACATTGCTCACCGCATCGTAAGTGTAAGCGTTATCCATAATGGTGTTGCCACCACTATTCACCGTGAGGTTCTGCAATCTGCGACGCTGTGGGTCGTAGGTGTAGAAGGTCTCAGCACCGTTGCAATACTTCAAGTATGTGCGCTGCTCGAACTTGTCATAGCCTATCTTGCTCACATAGTCGTAGCCGTATGACTTGTAGCCATGAACCTTTTCAAGCTGACCACCGAGATTGTAAGAGTAAGTAATTATCTCCTCATCAGGATAAATCATCTCCAACAGACGGTTGTGGCTGTCGTAAGTCCATTGCGTCACGTAGGTTGCTATCGCCTGGTTAGGCACAATCATCGTGTGGCGGGTCTTGGTGACCTCACCCATCTTGCCATAGAAGTATTCAATGGCACCTGTTCCGTCCTCGCGGAGCATCAATCTACCGATACGGTTCTGAGAGGCGTTGCTATATGAATATAAATAGCACCTGTTTTTTAGTGTATCTCAAAAATCTAATTCAAAGCATCTACTTAACCCCTTGTTCTTTTAAAAAATCAATAATTAGTGTTTTGTATTTATACTCATCTGTATAAAAATCAGATTCATCTTCTTTTAATACATCCATTAAAAACATTGGTTTCCCTTTATCTCCGGGAACACTATTTTCTATTGGTATAGAATAATCATATCGGTAAAAAATAGGTAAGTTATAATTCGCTCCATTTTGCAATAGATAATAAGCTACTTTATAATTGTCTGTCATTACAGATTCACTCAACGCTGATTGACCAAATTCGTTTTGGTAATTTACATCAGCCCCATTCGACACTAAAAATCTAACCAAATCTAAATTCCCAGTTTTGGAAGCCGCCATTAAAGGCGTAAGTCGTGTACTATTCTCTTGCCTCCTTTTTCCTGTTTCAATATCATTTATATTAGCACCATACTCAATTAGTATTTTGGTAAAAATAATGTTGTAGTATTTAGAAGAACAAGCTTCAATAAGAGGTGATGTGCCATCAAATGTGTTATGTGTATTAACAGCTGCTCCTTTCTTTAGTAATGCCTTAAATGGTTTTAATTGTTGATTTATAATCGTTAACATTAAAAGGGTATTACCATATTTGGATTCTTGATAATTGATTATTTGCGGATTTTCAGAAATAATCTTATCAAAATTATCCATGTCCTCTTCTTGCACAGCTTTGGCTAATTCCCAAGCTGGTGTATTTTGAAAAAGGCGATAATCTATATTAGATAGTTCTGAACTATCTACAGATTTTTCCCTGCTATTATTTGAACAAGAAAATAGTAAACAGGAGAAGACTAATTGTATAATCATTGCTTTCATTACTACTCGATCTGTAAATAAACGGTGTTATGATTTACTACAAAAACTGTGCTAGCAAAGTTGTTTTTTTATTTAATATTTGCCAACACAGTTTGATTTAAATGTTCTTATTTCTTATACTCATCAGGATTAACACCAAAATTTTTAATAATATTATCTATACTGTGACCATTATAAACTGAAGGTAAATCTTTGGGAGATAAATAATGTCTATTCCCATTCACATCAGGCATTGCAGGGCTTCTATTCTGAAGAATATTTAGAGGGTCTGTTCGTAAAATATAAGCTTCTATCTTTTTTCCAGATTTGAATGGAGTTTTCCACGTTCCCTCTTTGAATTTTGTCAAATCACTAACTCCTGCTGCATTAAACGTAAATGCTTTTCTACCTTTTAGTTTATCATTACTTGTAACTAAAGAGTTTAAGGCAGCTTCTCCACCACCTAATGAATGACCAACAAAATTTAGTTCCATATCACCAAGAGTTTTAGATAATTGTTTGGCATTATTTGCTGCTTTTTCATATTGTTTTGACAAGCCTAATGGCTGTTTAATATTTTCGCTCCAATCTCTTAATTCAACAGAACCAGCTGTGGCATATACATATTCCGTAACTTTTCCATCTACAACCCTTTCGTAAACCAATGATCTTAAACTTGTTTCATCTGTCAACTTAATTTTAAAGTTTCTTCGTGAAACTCTCCAACCTCCTGTTAAGATATTATCTTTTTTGTCTCCATAAACATGAGCAGCAATTCTAGCTGCTTCAGCTGGAGTTGGTTCGTGACCGTCTGGATCTACAAAACGTATTGGGTTATTAGATGTAAAACAGTAACTATTTGTATAAGGATATTTTTCCTGCAAAGGATCCGTAGAAATCCACAAACTCAGCCTCGGGTCATAGTACCTCGCACCATAGTAATACAATCCCGTCTCCTCGTCGAATTCTTTCGCGTTGAAGAGATAAGGTGTATTCCATATGTTGTTTCGTTCCTCAACGAACACTTCACCGAAAGGTACATACTCAATATGCTGCACCACCTCGCCATTAAGGTTGGTGATGTAACTACTGCTACCCAAATGGTCTGGGTGGTAGTAGAACTGCATCTTCTCGTATGTATCGCCCTCTTGGAAATTGTTCTTTGCAGCTCTCGCTAAAGCTCGTGTCTGAGCAGCCTCCAAGCTGCCGTCATTACAACAGAAGCCCTTGCCATCGACATAATCGTTGTTGTCCTCGCCATTGTACGGTACTGCAAAGGTTGCATAATTATCCTTGATAACCTGCAACTGCTGGACATATTTTTGCTTATAGTCAACAGAAAGTCCATCAGTCTCACTACCTGCATACTGGATGCGGCGTGGGTCTGAACCGTAAGAGTCGAAGTCACCAATCTTGGAAACGACTCGCTGACTACCGATATAGATGTGCTTGGTATAGCGTCCGCCTTGGTTGGCAACGAGATAAGGTGATACATAGAGTGAGAACTTGGCGGTATTCGTGCGACCTCCTGCAAACTCTGAGTTCACATAAACCTGGTCACTCTCGCCTGATGTCTTCACCGTACGCTCACCGTCAGCATCATACCAATAGTTGGTCACAAAGCCGTTATCATCAGAAGCAAGGAGACGTTTCTCCTCATCCCATTTGAGTTTACGTTCCGTGGTCTTCTCGTCAGCCACACCGTTCTTCTTTGTACGGCTTGTATTGACATAAACAAGATTACCATTGGCATCATACTCATAGGCATGATTGTTGTTCACATTCTCACTCTCTGAAGGCGTCTCTTCCGTGCGATAATTCACATCCTTCACATTGGCGAGTTGGAACTTCTTGCCTGCATCTGTGCCATACGTATAAGTAAGGTCATAGCCAGCGTTCAATGAACCATCAAACTGCACATTGTTCTGCGTGAGAATCTGACGCTTCGATGTGATACGGTGCATATTGTCGTAACCCATCGCAAGAGTGTAGCTTGCTGTCTTGTTATCCGCACCTGTATAAGTACCTGTTGCGCTGACAAGACGGTAGAGTGCATCGTATGTATAGGTATGAGCCATCTGTCCGCCAGCCTTGCCACTCTGTGGAACTGACGCACCGTTTATCACGCTGAGCACATTGCTCACCGCATCGTAAGTGTAAGCGTTATCCATAATGGTGTTGCCACCACTATTCACCGTGAGGTTCTGCAATCTGCGACGCTGTGGGTCGTAGGTGTAGAATGTCTCAGCACCGTTGCAATACTTCAAAGAAGCAAAATATGAATATTTTTTGCCTCTTCCTGTTGATTTTACAGGAGGTTTATATCCTTGTCTTGATGATACATACATATGTTCTTATTTGGGTGTTATAATAAAAGAACGAAGATAGATAAAGTTTATTGCTTAGGATTACATCATTTTACAAATGAAAACACTATATGCTTGCGTCGGAAAGGTATATATGAGCTGATGGTAGAGTCGTCATCAACAACAATGGCCCTGATTTGATAAACTCAGCAGGAATACTTGCTATTCATTTTTATGATGGGGTTATGTTTACAAATTTGAGATTTCATGTAAAAAACAGGGGTATCTTATTATGATAAAAACATCAAGATACCCCTATATATAATTAGGTGTCATAACCGACAGACGGAGCGTGCTTGTTTTCCAACTATGCTTTGTTCTGTTTCTATATTCTTTGTTTCGTGTTTTTCAGCAGTATCTTGCTCCTGTGGTGGTGCCAATTCTAACTGTATTTTTCTATCCAACGCCGCCAGTTCCGCTTTAAGACCTTTCAGTTCTTCCTCTTTCTTCCAAGTCTTGCCAGCTATCTCTTCCAGTTGCGGTATTTCCTTTTCCAAAGCCTTGCATCTTGAATCATACTGCTCAATGTAGCTTGGTATCTTCTGTAAGGCATTCAGAAAGTTGTTTGCCGCTGCTATCGGGTCCGACTTGGCAATGTGACCGTAGTTGTACTGGTACTTGTAATTGCCCTCGACAAAAAAGCGGTTGTCAACAAATGGAAGACCATTCTCGAAACTTGTCTCACTGACAATCTTGACAGGGAATCCGTAGATTTCTCCAATCCGCTTGTATTGACCGCCAGTTGTCTCTTTCTCCGCCAACATTTGCAGATGCTTTCCTATAACCTCTAAGTTCGTGGACTCCACACCATCAAGAGTGATGAGGTTGAGGATGTTGCCGTCCTTGTCTTTCTTGGCTTTGCCCATAAACTTGCCGTAGTCCTCGGTCATTCCCTTGAGAGAGGCTTTGTTGTTGCCCAGCTCTGACGTCTTTGACTGCAATTTTGTTTCTGAGTCACGCTTGCCCTTGTTAAACGATTTGCGCTCACCCTCCAGAGAAGCAATCTTCTTCTCCAGCTTCGCCTTGTCAAGCAAGTCGGTATTTCCGGAGAGAATAGCCATATACTCTGAAAAATTCATGCCCGATTTCTCGTCCATCGCTCCCTCGTCAATGGTTCTCGCTCCCAAGGCTCCGCTTTTCAACTGCGAGATAAAAGTCTGCTTGCAGTGCAGGAGGTTGAACTTGTACGAGTCAAGCGACTTTTCCACCGCATAGATGATGACATCCACCTTGTTGTCGGCATACAGCTTGGCAATCTCGTTGCCGGCACGCACCCCTCGACCGTCACGCTGTGCCAAGTCTGACGGTCGCCACGGTGTGTCCAAATGATGAATAGCAACACACCTTTTTTGTGCATTTACACCTGTACCTAACATAGATGTGGAGCCGAACAATACTCGTACCGAACCCTCGTTCATGGCTGCTATCACCGCCTTTCTTGCCCTCTCGTTCTTGCACTCCTGAATGAAGCGGATTTCAGACGACGGTATGCCGTAATCCTCTATCAGCTTGCGTTTGATTTCAGAATATACGTTCCATTCGCCCGGTCGGTATGTTCCCAAGTCTGAGAATACGAACTGCGTGCCCTTATGACCGTCGTAACGGTGATAGTAGTCGGCTATCATCTTGGCGCAATGGCTCGCCTTGTTGTCGGGATGGTCCTCACAAGTCGGGTCTATCATGCGTATATCGAGCGCCATCTTTCGGGCATAGTCTGTGGCTATGAGCATCTTTGCCTTCTCTTCCGTTTCCGAAAGAGGCAGTCTGCCGAGGATGGTGGCATCACCCGTCTTGGCAAACTCCATCAGCTTTTGGATGAAATCTTCCTGCTCTGGTGTCGGCGGTATATTATGAAGGATCTCGTTCTTCTCCGGTCTGTCCACGCCAACCGCCTCCGCTGTGCGATAGTCGGTTATCTCGTTGTAGAAGGCAGCAAGCTCCGGTACCTTGATGAAGTATCTGAAACGTTCCTTCTGTACGATGTTGTTGGTGACGTTAAACTCGAAGTCGGTAGTTTTCTTGGCGAAGATTGCCGCCCACGCATCGAAACAGCGGATGTCCTGACGCTCCAGTTCCTTGGGGCGCAGGTACTTGAAGAGCAGATACAACTCTGTCAGTGAGTTGCTGATAGTTGTTCCCGACAGGAATGTCGCTCCCAAGTCCCTGCCTGTCCGCTCCTGTATGGTTCGGATGGCAAAGAGCATGTTGAGTGCCTTCTGGCTTCCCTCGCTGTTGCCAAGTCCTGCCACACGGTCGTGACGGGTGTTGAACATGAGGTTCTTGAACTGGTGGCTCTCGTCCACAAACAAGTGGTCGATGCCCATCATGCGGAAGTCCACCACATCATCGGTGCGCTGCTCGATGCTGTAGGCTATCTTCTGCAACTTCACTTCCAGATTCTGCTTCCGCTTTTCCAAGCCTTTGAGCATTCCCCGTGACACGTCCTTGCCCTGCGTGCGTATCACTTCCAAGTTTTCCTCCACGGTATCAAGCTCCGCCTGCAATATCTGCCGCTGGAGTTCTGGCGATTGCGGTATCTTCCAGAACTGGTCATGCGACATAATTACACAGTCATAGTCGTTGTTCTTGATGTTGTTGAAGAAACTGACACGGTTCTTGGTGGAAAAATCCTTCTCCGAGGCATAGAGTATCCTCGCATGGGGATAAGCTGTCTGATAGGTGGCAGCTATCTCCGCGACATTGGCTTTCAGCCCGATAATCATCGGCTTGTGAGCCATACCGAGGCGTTTCATCTCATGCGCAGCCATGCACATGATAAGGGTTTTGCCTGTTCCAATGGCTAAGCACAATGCGCCTTGCTTCCCTTTATGGAAGCAGGTTTCAATGTACTCGCCGCCGAACCGTACGTACTCGTCTCCAAGTATACGGCTCTCCGTGGTTATTGTCAGTCTATTTATTTCCATGAATTTTGTTATAACATTTCTCGCAAACTGCGATTGTTTTTCTTTGTCGGGCAATCATGAGTTTCTCCCATGCTTCTTTGCCTTTCAAATCTTTGAGCTTGCGGACGTGTATCATTTTCAGATTGTCCTCAGCTCCACAATATTCACATTTATGGGCTTTCAAGCGAGCCATAAGGCTTGTACTCTCCATTCCATAGTAATTGGGCATAATGTGTGCATTGTCAATGCGAGCTTCCTTGTTCAACCTAAATCCACCATGATATAAGGTACGTTCCAACCATTCACCTTTTTTGTTTTGGTATCTTACCGTGAAAATATTGTCCTTACAATACTTGTTGACAATCTTTCTTACGGTAGATTCGTACTTTGACGAGAATGTCTTGTACATACTCTCTTTCATGATTCCGTAGAAACTGTTGAGAATGTTGACATTGTTTGCAATACAGTAGTAGTTGTATATACCTCTAATTTCTGAATTGTATCGGTTCAATATTTCAAGGTCATCGTTACTACGAAGATAAGGACGAGAAGTTGACTCCCATACTTCCTTGCCATCCTTGATTACAATGCGCATGGCATTGTAATCCAACAGTTTCTTTCTCATTGCCTCAAAAGGCAACAATAAGACAACCTTGTGGTCAAGTGAGCGGATTGGAATACCTCTGTAATCCTTTTTCGTCTTGTTTGTACTGCGGACAGTCACCTCAAAGCCAAGAAATTTTGCTGTATCATGTGCATTAGTGATAAGTGTCTTTTCATCGGAAAGTTGAAGCTGTAGCTGTTCATGCAAGAAGATTTTAATGTCCTCTTTTGCTTTTAGGCAATCTGCCTTACTTCCAATTACACAAATCAGAAAATCGTCTGCATACCGCACGTATTTCATTCTCTTGAAGTTTTCGTCCATGTCAAGAGTTGCAGGAAGTTGTTGCATTTCACGATGCAGGGATGCTATCTCTGAACGTAAAACACCTTTCTTCTGCTCGTCCTGTTCATTCTTCAGTTTCTTTACTCGTTTGTCTTTACGACTTGCAACCCTCTTGTATTCGGGATTGCGTTGCCGTGCCTTACCCTTGTTGAATGTCTCGATATATCTCAACATGAATTTGTCGAGCTTATCCAAATATACATTCGCCAAGATAGGACTGATGATACCGCCTTGTGGAGTGCCGATGTAGGAGTTCTTATATTCCCACTGCTCCAAGTAACCCGCTTTCAAGAATTTTCGTATCAGTCGCAAGAATCTCTCATCGTGGATGCGTTCACCAAGAATGCTTATAAGAACATCATGGTTGATGTTGTCAAAGAATCCCTTGATGTCACCCTCTATGAACCATCTTGTTCCCGAACCTCCCTTTTGTAAGGAAGCCATAGCAGTATGACACCCTCTGTGTGGTCTAAAACCATGCGAGCAATCTTCAAAGTGTCCCTCGTAAATTGCTTCGAGTATCATTCTTACTACTTCTTGAACGAGCTTATCCTTGAAAGAAGGGATACCCAACGGACGAAGTTTTCCATTCTTTTTGGGTATGTATATTCTTCTTGCAGGACAAGGACGATAGCTTTCATCCTTTAGTTGTTCTATGAGGTCACGGATGCGCTTTATGCTTGTTCCGTCTATTGTCTGTCCGTCAGTTCCTTTTGTGCAGTTGCCAGGATTTTGGGACAACCGCTGATAGGCTTCCGCAAACAGATTCTCATTGAACAACAGTCTGTAAAGTCTTTCAAACTTGTAGTTTTGGTCTTGGCTATGCCCAGCCAGACTGTTTAATACATTTTCTGAATTTCTCATAATGTCTCACACATCATTCATTTAACATATTAAAAAAATAACACACTGTCTCCCTTCGCCATGTACAAGGCTTTCCCTTGCTCGGACTACTACGGAGACTCTGTTACCTTGCCGAATTTTCAAGGAACCCACTTCCTATAGCCATTTGTTGGCACTTCGGTTTAGGTAATCCCCATTTAAGCAATACTGTAACTATTGGCTTGATGAATTGTCGGATGCGATTTTCGTCCTTTTCCGCTTATTGCGGCTGACCTGCAATCGGTTTTCTGCTCTCGCACTCGAAGTAGGAAAGTGGAAGTATTGCAGACATACCTTTATAACTATCTTAGGTCTGTGTTTACCAACTAACGTCTTGGACTGTCGTTCAAACAGTATAGTCTTCATCCTCGTATTCATCGTTTCATCTTGACATTCAGTAGCGGCATGATAGTTAGCCGACTTATGCCGTTTCCAACATGCTACACTCCCCACCGCTTTTCAGCTAAGTGGATTAGTTGGCTGATGACCAGCGTAGAAAACCCTTGCTGGGTAGGTTGCCAAACCTACATTTACAGTATGCCCTTATGGGCGCAGCACCTCATGGTCACATATCCCGCCGCCGTTCTGCAAAAGCATCCATACACAGTCCTTCTGACTTGGGTACACACTCTTGACACCATACTTTCCGCCAAGGGCTTTCAGATCCAAGCCGGGGAAGGTCTGGTGAGAACCGTCATACTTCGGACGCACGAAGCAGTTGAACTTCCGGTTGTACATTGTGGTCAAGCGTTCCTTAAAGGAGTCAGACTGCTCCTCCAGCCATTCAGTGAACCCGTTGCGGATTTCGTCAATCTTGGCATTGGCAAGCTGTATGCCCTCGCTGTCACGCACCTTGATGTCGTTGCCGTGTTCATCCTCACCGATGCTTTTCATCATGTCGGGACAAGTGTTGTGCAGGGCATGTTTCAGAAGACTCATGCCGTCATAGTGGCGGTAATATCCCTTCACCATATACTCATCCGTGATGGCCATGGTCTTCATACTGCATTTTGCCGAATATTCGTCCATGCTGTCGGAATAGACGATGCTGACCTGTGTATTGAAGAGGTGGCTCATGTAAGCGGAATACACACCTGTAGGTATCCAACGCTCACCGAAGTTGAAGTCCAGGTCCTCAAAGGCTATCGGTTCGGGAATGCTTGCCTTCAAGGCTTCCAACGACTCCCTCACGATTGCATGGTCAGGATTTTCCTTCAGCCATTCTTCTATACGCTCCGCTTTCTCTATGACATTGCCAGCAATGAAGCGGTCGGCTATCTCGTAGCCGTCTATGAGCGGATTGTAATAGATGCGCCCTTTAAGCGCTTCCGTCAGTTCCGGTTCCGGCATATCCGATAATTCTGTCATATACGGCAAGTCGATACGGCCGAACTTGTTGAGTGAGGCGGTGAGCGTTTCCTCTGGAGAATCGACATGGCTGACCTCGTCAAGCGAAAAAGAGACCGGGTGGTCGAAGATGTCTGACTTTGTGAACTGTCCGTTTTCCACCCGTTCCAACGACAGCATGTCGCGCCCTGAGGCATCCATAAGGATGAACTTCACGTTCTGCTTGGCATTGAGGTTGCCGAAGCGGATGAAAAAAGCGTCATAATAGACATTCAGACTCTCACGCATCTGCTTGTTTTCCGTCTGTTCTTCCGCTTCATAGGTGTAAAGTTTCTGATAGGCATCACGGAGGGCGATATACAAGACAGCCTTTTCTTTCTGCTCCATATTCAGATCCAACGGCATGAAGGTAGCACCATACTTGGTAAGGTCTTTCAATACACCGATGTTTCCGGCAGAGTCGAGCACCATAGAACCCTCACGATGAAAACTTTCCAGTTTCTCATCAAACGGACGGGGCTTCATAACATCCTCTTTCTTCCTTGACTGCTCTTCCCGCTTTCTTTCTTGCTCTTTTTGTTGTTCCCGCTCATGATTTGTTTCTTTCAACGTGCTCTGAGTCTTGGAATCTTCTTTTGCCTCATTCTCTTTTGACTGTCCATGCCCGATTTGAACTTTGAGAACTTCTATCGGTTCCATAGGTGGCTTGAACTTCGGATCAAGCGTATCTTCAACGCCCAAAGCCTTGAGTTGTTCCTGACGGTGCAGTTCCGCCTTTTGGCGCAGCAGCACCCTGTCTTCGGGAGCCATGGTCATCATCATCTCGTAAAAGCCGTTGATTGGCGGATTCTCTTCCCAAGAGATGCTTGCGTATGGTTCATCACCAGGCAGGATTGGTTTTGCCTCCTGTGCTGTTTCCTGCTCCTTTGCATCTGTCAACGAAGGCTTTTCTTCTTTTTCCACAGGCTTTGTCACAACTTCAAAAGTCGGATTTACGCTTTTTACCAACGGACTTGCTTTCTTCCTTGACACTTTCTTGGCGACAGCACCCACTGTTACCTCTGCTTTCTTCTTCGTAGAATGGACAGCCTGACGGTTTTCTTCTTCCATTCCCCAAAGGTCAAACAGAGTCATTTGGACTGGTGGCTGCTGATGATTGGACTTTTGGGATAGCTCAGCATCATCAGTAGGCTTTTCCTGCTTTTGCAAGGATACTACCGTATCGTTCTGCTTTTCCTCAATGGAAGGCTTTATCTTCTCTGTTTTTTCTATCTTTTCTGTTTCTTCAACCTCCTTAACTTCCTCAGCCTTTGTTTCCTCTATCCCCAAGTATCGGTTCAAATTGAGGTTCTTCTTAAAGTCTTCATGGAGCATCTTTCGCAAATCCTCTGCAATGCCTTCCACACCATCCTCATGCGTGTATATCATTGCAGGTTTGCCGAACGGGTCAGTATCCAACTTTGCCGTTGTATGGATAATGCGTTCCGGATGCTCCAGAAAGTAGTTGTTAGTCGGAATGCGGTTCTCGTCATTATAGACAGTGTCAAGCAGGTTGTCGTCTCCTCGCAGCGACTCCTTTTGGGTATTTTTCTGCAGAATGATGAGGTCACTGCCCACTTCCGTATTGGCATTTTCCGTGAACAGGTTGTTGGGAAGACGAATCGCTGACACGAGATCTGCATGATAGAGCATCATAAAACGCGCGGCACTGTTGTTTTTGGCATTCAATACGCCTTGTGAGGTGATGAAGGCAACCAACCCACCGTCCCTTACCGTATCAAGAGCCTTGACAAAGAAGTAGTTGTGTATGCGTCTGGTGACAAGTGCCCTCATGCCTTTCATGGCTGTATAGGACGGATCAAACACGGCAACATCGCCAAATGGAATATTTGAGATGGCGAGGTCGAAGTAGTCATTGAAAGGCTTTTCTATCTTCTCGAATCCCTCTATGCGCACTTTCTGCTCCGGGTGCAGATGGCTGAGTATCTTTCCCGTAAGCAGGTCTTTTTCAAATGCCATAATGTCTGCCTTGGGATTGTTATCCAAGACGGAATCGACAAAGGCACCGATGCCTGCCGAGGGTTCAAGCACCTTTTCGGGGATAATCTGATGCTCTTTCAACTCATCCGTCAGAGCCTCTGTAACGGCTGACGGCGTGTAGAATGCCGTAAGGACGGACTGTTTCAGACTGTCCATCAACTGTTTGTACTCGCTTTCATTCTTGCTGTTTTCACGGATAAGTCTATGCAGCTCCACTGTTGGAGCAAACAATTCAAGGTCTGACTTTGCCCAATGGACGGCATCCGCCAGTTCCCTGGCAGGGTTCAGGATGCACTTCAATCCCCCGAATCCGCAGTAACGCTCCAGAAGGAGACGCTCACGGGCAGTCGGCGTGCGCTGTTCCCTGTCAAGGATGAATGCTGTCTCTATCGCCTTGATGTTGTCGTTCAGACGTTGTTTTCTATTGTACGCCATTTGACTCTATGAAAAGGGCTACGGCTCCAGTCAACTCTGTATAGAGCTGGTCGTAGTCCGGTGACTGGGCAAAATCGTCATCGGTGAGGTCGTAAATGGAATACACGTTATCAACCAAAGGCAGAAGGTTCTTGACAAACGCTTCCTGGTCTTCTACTGCTACCTCCAGGGGAAACTCACTGTCAACAACATCATACAGGATGCTGTACTTGGAAAAGCGGAGACCTTTCAGCAATGCTGACATGGCAAGCTCTTGTGCCGCATCGGCAAAGAGGGCATCACGCCGTGCCTGCTCATATACTTCTGCGGCATGGTCAGCACGTTCGCGGATAAAGTCCGCATCGTTGGCTTGTGGAAAACGGTTCTCTCTGAGGTGGTTCAAGAGGTACAGTCCGTAATAGGACAGCTCTGTCTGTGTCTGTTTCTTTCTGTTCATTTGTCAGTTGAATGGATTAAGTGGTGAATAATAAACCGTGGATGGCGGTTGGTGTTTGTGTGAAAGCAAGAAAAGGCACTCGGTATCCCTCCGAGTGCCGCCACTTAATCCACAGTAAATAAAAGCATCCTAAATAAAGACACCATTTATGAACCATGTTTCGGTGGCAAAGGTACAAACTATTTCTTGTATCTCTTCACATTTCCTCGCTTTTCTGCTGTTTTGCGCTCTGCAAAGACGAATTTCGTGCTGAAATTCTCGTCAAAGGCTATGGCTGCGGAGAATGGTTTGCCTTGCTTGCTGGTGAAACCATTGAGCGTTCTGGTCTTGCCCTTGGTAAGCAAGTCGGTGATGTCGGCATCAGTGAGCAACTTTCCTGCTACCTGCTTGAACACTGGCATACCGCACTCCTTGTTGCTGCATCTTACTACCTTTCCGAAGAACTGCATGGTACCTTGCTTGCATTTAGGACACTGGCAGCCGGAATCCTTGTGGCTGAAAAGTCTGTCACAACCTAACAATTCCGCAGTGATTTCACGGGTATAGCCTTCGATACTATGGGTGAACCCGTCAGCACTTGCTTCACCTCGTTCAATCTTGGCAAGTTCCGCCTCCCATTTGCCCGTCATCTCCACATTGGCAATCGCCATGTTCTTCACCACGGAATGCAGGGCGAGTCCTTTTTCCGTCGGCACAAGTTTCTTCTGCTGGCGCACCATATACTCTCGTTTGAGCAGGGTCTCGATGATGGCGGCACGTGTGGCAGGTGTGCCAATACCGCTGTCCTTCATTGCCTGGCGCATCGTATCATCTTCTATCTCTTTGCCTGCGGTCTCCATTGCTGCAAGCAATGTGGATTCCGTATGCAATGGCTTTGGTTTGGTCTTGCCCTCCGTGATGGTGCAGCCAGAAAGAGTGATATGCTGTCCTTCTTGCCAGTTGGGAATGACTTGCTCCTTGACCTCATTGTCTGTTGCGTCTGCATCCTTGTCCTGCCTGTTGTTCTTTTCCTTGAGCGACAACGCTCGCCAGCCAGTCTGTCGGATGATGGAGCCACTGATGCCAAACTCAACTTCATGATCCACTTGCGCCGATACTGATGTGATGTCCTTGATGCAGTCTGCCGAGAACGCTTCAATCATCCGGCACAATATCATGTCATAAACGGTTTTCTCGTCCTTGAAAAGACCAATGGCTGCATTTTCTGTGATGAGCAGGGCATGGTGGTCGGTCACCTTGGCTGCATTCACGCTGTTCTTGCAGTAGTCCTCACTGCCAGGCAATAGTTTCACTTTTTCTCCATATTCCGAATGATTCTCCAGATTCTTAAAGAGTTTGGGGAGGGTGGCAAATACATCATCCGAAATATAGCGGCTTGATGTTCTTGGATAGGTGATGAACTTTGCCTCGTAGAGTTTCTGGGCGATGGAGAGTGTATGCTCTGCCGTGAAGCCATGCTGGGAGTTGGCTTCTTTCTGCAAGGTGGTGAGGTCGTAAAGTAGCGGTGCCTTCTCCACCTTTCGCTTGGTTGCGATCTTAGTGATGATGGCAGAACCGGTATCTTTCACCTTATTATATATATCGGTTGCGGTGCCTTTGTCTGCCCATCGGTTGGCAGATGTGAACTTCAGTATATTGCCACTGTCTGCATCAACCACACCGAAGTGTACCTGCCAGAACGGTTTCGACTCGAAACGCTTGTGTTCCCAATAGCGTTCGCACACCATGCCAAGGGTCGGGGTCTGCACACGACCTACGGAATAGGTGCCACGTCCTGCGGCTATAGTAAGGGCTTGTGTGCCGTTGATGCCGACGAGCCAGTCTGCCTCACTTCGTGCCTTGGCTGCATGATAGAGATTGTCATACTCCTTGCCATCCCTGAGGTTCTGAAGTCCCTCACGGATGGCGGTGTCCGTAAGCGAACTGATCCAGAGACGGTCGAAAGGCTTCCTGCAACCGAGATACGCATAGAGGTATCGGAAAATCAACTCTCCCTCACGTCCGGCATCGGTTGCTACGATAATGCGCTCACTGCTGTCAAACAGCTTGCCGATAATTTTAATCTGGGCAAGCACACCTGCATCTGGTTTGTAGCCGTTCTCTGTCTTGACTTGTCGGGGAACAAGAACGAATGGGTCGGGAATCACAGGCAGATTCTCTGCATGGAATCCCTTCATGCCGTAAGTTTCCGGCATGGCTGGCTGCACTAAATGTCCGAATGCCCATGTCACATAATAGCCATTGCCCTGCATATAGCCTTCCTCACGCTTGCCAGCTCCCACAATGTGGGCGATTTCCTTGGCTACGCTTGGTTTCTCTGCGATGATTGTCTTCATTGTCTGTTGTTTTTGTGACACCCGCAACCGTGGGATAGACGGTCGCAGATGTCGGTTGTTATAATGGATGATTAACTCTGTGGATCAAGTGGCGGCAACTACATCTTCACGCTTCTTGCCTTTCTCTTTGGCTTCTGTCCCTCGGCGTTCTGTTCCTTCTGCTGCTTTTCGTTCTTTGGCGCAGACTGTCCCGGACTCAGCGGCTCCTTGGTGTGCTTGGTCGCCTCATGGGTCTTGCCTTGCTCGTTGACGGCGACTTGTACCTTGTTCTCGTTGGTCGGAATCTGTTCCTTCGCCTGTTTGAGGTCTGGATTGTTGCGGTAGGAACGTGGCTGCATCTTGTCGAAATCGAACTTCACATAGGCGGTATAGGTACCGCTGCCGTTCTTGTTGGGCACTTCCTTGATCTCGATGGTCTTGCCTGCCACATAGTCGTCCTTCTGCTGCTCGGTCAGTTCCTTCTTGAAATAGGTGTTGAGTCGGCGGATGGTCCCGTCCTCATTGAGCCAGTGGTTGGGATCTTGCTGCTTCTTCTGACCGCCCGCATCACCTTCTGCCTTCTGCTCCTGCTTGTCAGCGGTTTGCTTCTTGTCTCCATTCTGTTTCTGACCTTGTGCCTGCCTTGTGCTGCCAGGCACGAACTCCACGCCACGCTGTTCCACATTCACCTGCAGCAGCGGTGTGAACTTGCGCCCGTTGGCAAGCTCAATCTCCTTGCGAAGCGGAATACCTGAGTAGAGCACCCTCTTGTCGTCCTTGGTAATAGGTGTCTTGCCGATGGTATCGGGTATGCGCACCTTGTTGGTAGGGATGTCAACAATCTCATTGGTGAGACGGTCGATACTGATGAAATGAGGACGCAGCTCACCTGTATTCTTGTCGGGGAAATCCACTACCTTTCCGAGGTTACCGTTCTGCAACAGGTTCTTCTTGTCCTCTGGAGTGAAGGTATAGCCTTTGTAAGCGACATCGAGTTTTGGCTCGTTGCGCACGAAATGCGGCACAAGTTGCAACTGGTCGTTATCGTCCTTGCGGAATGACAGACGGGCCTGTATCTCTATCTGTTCACCACCGAAGGTCGGCTTCACAATCACAAGCCCCGTCTTGCCGTAGTTGAGCAGGGCTTTCATATCCTTCTCATTCATACTGTTGAAGTCTATGCCATATTTGGCACCAAGTTCCTGCAGGTTCACATCGTTACCACTAATGAGGTTCTGCTTTACACCCGGAGCGGTCTGTGCCTGCTGTTCGGTTGCGGTCTGTTCTGGTTTCTGTTCCATGTCGTTCTCTTTTTCGTTGGTTTGTTCAGATGATACATTCTCTTTTTCTGTGTTAGCTTGCGTCTTGGACGCATCGTCCGATGATGCGGTTTCTTTCGCCTGACCTTCCGATTGCTTTGCCTCTTTCTCATAATTGGAGGTGTCAACCTTGTGGGCGGAAAGAATCTCCTTGTTAGCCTCCGGATCTTTCAGCAACTCCTTCATCACGCCAAGCAGGTTTTCTGCCTGGTCTGCCGCTATGCGGTAGAATCCGAATCGGCTTGGCTCCTTGCACTGGCGGAAGAAGTTTCTAAAGAAACTGTCCATCAGGTCACTGTTGCGGTCAAAACGCAGGAAGTCGGACGTGTTCTCCGCCTTGGCGGGTGCTCGCTTCGGTGTGCCGTCCCTGCTGAGTCCGGCGACGACGCTGATCTCGCCCGTCTTCTCGTCACGGACTACCAGCACGTCCTGTTCATCACTCTTTTTCTTTTGTACCATAATTGTAAATTTTTAATGGTGAATACTGTTGTTATTTGAATTTCTGATGAATGCGAGTCAAGTAATGCTCCACATTCTCTTTCTTGAATTCTTTGACATTATTCTCTACAAACTGCATCACATCCTCTTCCGTGTAGTATGTTTTCTGCCCCAAACGCTTGTAGGGAAGCACTCCCAGACTGCGATAGCGTTGAAGGGAACGAGGGGAGATTTGAAATAAGAGGCAGAGATCTTGGTTGTCAAGCAATTTTTCATTGATGGCAGAACTTCCTTTTTGCTCCGTCTCTCGTTCGTGTCTCAACATCAGCATGTCGTAGATACCGTCTATCTTTTTGTGTAGGTCATGGAGATATAACTCCAGTTTTCTCAATGTTCCATCTTCCATGCTCATGTTTCCTTTGCTATTGTTCGTTCCTCAACCATTCTTTCAATGGCTTCAACTTGGTATCGGCATTGATTGCCAATTTTAATAAAATCAATGCGGTTCTCTGAGCGCATTCGCTGCAAGGTGCGCTTGCTCACACCAAGCATCTTAGCTGCATCGTCATTGGTCAACATCGGCTTCAATCCCTTACCCGTCAAGTTCTCTTGAAATGCCATTTTTGCCAATCGCACGTACTGGACTATTTCTGTCAACTGTTCTGTCAGCTTTTTGAAGGCTGCACTTTCCATTGTTATTACTTCCATTCTAATTCCGTTTGAAATGTTATATAATTCGTTGTTTTTATTTCTCGGCGGCAAAATTAACCATTTGCGAAATACCCGTTTAACAACTCATTAATGACCCACGTATAATTTTCTTGATTTTTCTTGCCAAGCGGTCGGCAAACCCCAGAAAAGCACTGCCACAGTTATTCATTTTCATTGTTTTTCAACATACACACATTAACTTTGCACCCGAATTTGTTGAACCAATAAAACAGAGAATATGGAAGTAGTAACAATGGAAAAGAAGGCATTCGACTTGATGATGGCAAGATACGATGCCTTGGTAAAGAAAGTGGAGTTGCTGAAGCATAAGGCTAACGGCAAGCGTCTGAACAAATGGCTTACAGGTCATGAGGTCTGCCAGCAACTTCGCATCAGCCAGCGCACCTTACAAAAACTTCGTGACCGCCGTTTATTGGGGCATACCCAGATAGGTCGCCAATTCTATTACTGTCCCGAAGAGGTCAAAGCCATCGTTCCGCTTATCGCCAGAATCAAATCGGTATAGCGTAAAGCCAAACTCGCCCAAGGCAAAGCTAAAAACTTCACCCTGGGCGAGCCTACACATTTTATATTCACCACTTAATCCAAATTGTAAACAATGAACATGAACCAACTTCTTACGCATGAGAGCAAGTCGATAGACACCGCCATGCAATCCTTGAAGAAAGCCAACAACTGGCTATCCTCATTCATCGAGTCCTACAACCCACCTTTGGACGGGGAGCGATACCTCACCGACAAGGAACTCTCCGAGCATTTGAAGCTTAGTCGCCGCACCTTGCAGGAATATCGCAGGCAAGGCATCTTGCCCTACATTATATTATGTGGCAAAACCCTCTATCCGGAATCCGAGATACAAGCACTTCTCACTGGTAATTACCGCAAGCCGATAATCGACGGCACTGTTTCACAAGGGGAGGGTACTGCTTCATAATAGCGAAACAAAAATAGCGTACAGGGTACAACGACAAAAATCGTTCCTTCTGTACGCTATTATATTATAAAGGTGTAGGAATCTTATTAAAAGATGAAAGATTCTAACTTGCACCTTTTGGTGTCGTTCCGTTCATCACAATAATCATCGGATACTCGTGTTTTACTTGCTCTGCATGGCAATCCTTGCGGTTCACTACCTTACTAATAAACCATTGTCTGAACAACAAGGCTTGGTATGTATCCATTTGAAGTGCTATGGCGATAATCACTTCCATATCATAGACATGCGCAGAATATCCATTTTCAAGTTTGATGTATTGAGAATGCTGGAAATCTTTCAGCACACTTTGTTTCCAAATGCGCTTGATGGTATTCTTCACTGCTGTCCCTGTTACATTCAACAGTTCGGCAATCTCCCAAACTGTCATCCACACCTCACCATGATGTGGGGCGTAGATGACCATATCTTCTTGTATTGTTATCACTTGTCGTTTCATACTCTGCCATTTATAGTGTTAGTATTATCGTTGCAAACATTTCCAAACGTGAATTCCTCAATGTTATTTATTTGCTGAGACAACTTTTCCACGTCTTTGCTCAATTTTTCCTTGGTAATCTTGGCATACACCTGGGTTGTCTTTATGTCCTTGTGACCAAGCATTGAACTCACGGTTTCTATTGGGACTCCGTTGGAGAGGCAAACCGAGGTTGCGAACGAATGACGGCTCATGTGCCAGGACAGCGGCTTGGTGATACCACATTTCTTTCCCAGTCTTTTGAGCGAATCCATACAACTTTGGTAGTTGGGTACTGGAAACACCCTGCCGTCTTCACACAATCCACGGTATTTTTCCATAATCTGCTTGGGATAATCAAGCAACTTGATGTTGGCTTCCGTTCCTGTCTTCTGTCGATGGATAACAATCCATTCACCTTCATCGAAAAATTCCTTGATGTTCTCTTCCTTCAAGTTGTACAGATCAATGAAAGCGAGACCTGTAAAACAACAGAACAGGAACAAGTCACGCACCATACTCATCTTCTTTCTTGTGATAGGTGTTTCCATCAACAGGTGAATCTCTTCTTTGCTCAGAAATTCTCTTGTGGTCTCTTCTTCCTTGTACTCATATCGTCTGAATGGGTCTTTTACGAGCCATTCATTATCTATGGCACGGAATACCATTGCACGGAGATTGCGGACAAACACCATCGCAGAGTTTATCTTCAAGTGCTTGTCGGTTCTGAGAAAAGTCTCGTAGTCTGTGATAAAAGGCAGCGATAACTCTTTCAGAGCAATATCCTTCACATGGTAATGCGTCTGCAAGAACTCGCCAACATAGGCACACCCGATTCTATACTTCGTGTATGTACTCAAAGATTTCATGCCAGCCTTATATTGCTTTTCCATTTCATCACGGCTTTGAGAATAGACTTTCATCAGTGTATGGCAACGATACTCCAAGCCAAGAAAGGCGTTCTTCACCTTGTCGGCAGTGACGAAGTTGTCCCTGTCCATAATCTCCTGATAATGCTTACTGATACTCACACGCATCTTATCCAATTTGCGGTTCACTTCCAAGGCCTGCATACTCTTACCTATCATGCGTCCGCCCTTGGTGTCCCACAAATCTGGATTGGCAGTTGTCTTGCAACTGAACTGCGACTGTGTTCCGTCCACTGTGATACGTCCCATAACTGGAACAGTACCATCTTTCTTTACTACCTGTCTTTTGAGGTAGAAGATAATTGAAAATGTACTCTTCATAACGTCATTTTTTTTGCGTTCAAAATTAATACATGAAGAGTCTTTTCTTGCTACGCATTTCAGGGCAGAACACGGCAAAATTGGTTCGTAACCAAAAAACTTACGTTGCTCATCAGTAACTCACTATAAATCAGAGCGTTCAAATTCAATTCGTAACCTTCCTCATTCTTCCGAACCTCAACATTCCCCATTTGGGGTATAGGTTACAGATAGGTAACGTTCCTCTGTCTCATCTTGTCGTATTCCCGTCTTCGTCTGTCCTCGCCACTTTTAACCAAAATGAGGAAAGTAACTGATAACCAGTAAACTTTCCTCATTCTTCTCTCAAACACTTTTTATATGCACTTTCTATCATCAAAAGTAATAAAAATGGAAATAATAATCAATGGCAAACAAGCTTTTTTGAAGAAGAACACTTCGTTTGACTTCATCTTTGAGAACCGTCTGTTTACGGGTAGCGACAGCTACACCTTGACAATCACGTTCCCACTAAAGGGATGCACCCGAAACATAGCCATCTTCGGACATATCCACAGAGCGGATGTTATCAAGTCGAAGGTGGTATTTGACTGCGACATCCGTGACGGTGCCTTCCTGAAGTCTGGCTCCATCACTATCACGGAAATTTCTGACGTGGAGGTGAAAACACAGTTTCTGGAGGGGCGCAGTGAGCAGAACTTTGACGAGACATTTGACGATATCTATCTCAATGAAATGGATTTGGGATATCCTACCAAGCGCGATAATCTTACAGCAGCAGAAGCGTTCAAGCCATATCCAACGAACAACTGGGTGCCGTTGCCGTGGGTAAACAACTATTCCGGCAATCTGCAAAATGCTGTTACCACATCGGTCCATTTCATCACAGGCTTCGAGAATGTCAAAAGCACTCTTTCGTTCCAGCCATACTTATTATATATCTTGAAGCGTATCTGTTCGCAATTGGGGTATGAGGCGAACTTTGCAGAACTGGAGCAGTCGCAATATAAATATCTCTTGATTTGCAATACGCTTCCGGCTGCATGGGCTGCGTGGAACTTTGCCATTGCATTGCCTCATTGGACATTGAACGAGTTTTTTGAGCATCTTGAAAACTTCCTTTTCGGAGATTTTGATATCAACCATAAGGCTAAGCGCATCGAGTTCCATTTCTCTAATAGTCTGGCAAAATCGGCAGGAGAGGTAATCTTAAACAAGGTCTTGGACTCTTACACAACAGAGGTGTCGCAAGAAGATGAAAGCAAGTACATCGCTTCGGCTAACTTGAAATACGCTGATAATGATGCGCTTCTGTGGTCATATTACTCGTGCGGCTGGTTTATAAGAGCCAACAAGTCAAAAGCTTTGGTCTATGATACATTTCGGGAATTGATTAACAAGGCAATGACGTTGAAGATTAGCGGTTATTACAAGTCTACGGGGCATAGCGGACATGGATACAGCGAGTCTTTCAGCCGTGGCTATCCAGTTGGAAGTGACGGAAACAGACTGTTTTATTGCAAGGAGATTGATACCTATTTTATAATGTACTGCTACAAATCAGAATTTGTCAGCAAGCATAATGGCATGAAGTGGTACAAGTATTATAACCGTCTGATGCCTGTAAATCAGTTCGGAGATTATTTTGTTGATAATGATGCTGACGATATTGAACTGAAAATCGTTCCTGCATGGATAGAGGGTACTGACGACAAGTATGGCAATTGTATGTTTCTCGACTGCGGAGAGTTGGGCAGTAGAGAAACATGGACTATATCGGAAGACGGTACAGGCTCTTCTGGCTCTGCATCGTCTGGCATCTACATAGGACAAAGACCGAACAATGAAGGGCAATTATCATCGGTACGCTATCACGATGATGTCGACTATGACGCAGGAGACTTGGCACAAGGCACTGCAAGCTATGTGATTGGCAAAGGAGAAACCGAGAAGTCATCTGCATACTTTGATGTTATATATGTCGGCTTTTGGAGTGGACATTATCTTTTCGGCGGTAATCAGCCACATCCTATAATAGATAAGGTGGAGGTTACTGACTCGTTTGGGTATAACAGAACTCAATTCACCTTGCGATTGAAAGACGGCATAGCCAATTCTATGCGCTTGTCAATGCACAAGATTGACGGAAAGCAGAAGTTCCATTTCTCTTTCCTCTCTGACACAATACCTAATCCTCGTGCATTGTTCTACATACGTGGACAGAGGTATATATGCGAAAAAATAACTGCCACCTTCCATGAGTCGGGAAAGTCGCAGTTACTAAAGGGAATATTCTATCGTGTCTTAGCTGATTGAACGCTGCAGGGCTGTGGCATGGCGCTCGATGGTGGTGCGCAGCACCTTGGCATAAATCTGTGTGGTCTTGATGTCCTGGTGCCCAAGCATACGAGCCACATTCTCTATAGGCACATCGTGAGCCAATGCCATCGTAGCGAAGGAGTGGCGAGCCACGTGCACAATTTAAGCAAAAGCAACGGAAAGTGAAGATGAGAGAAATGAACTGCAAGTGGTTGAGAATGAGCAATATTTCATAATTCTGCCAATTGGCTGCAAAGCAAAGCCGAGCAGGATATTGAGTTATTTCAGTTACCAAACCGTTAGCGGTCAGTTACCGAAACCAACACTGCTAACGAGGTGAAAAACAAATAGTTTGTCACCAGTGTTTGTTGCACAGTTCTGCACAACTTTCAATGACGGAGAATGCTTACTGATTGATTATTTTTGCAAACTAAAAAAGTAAGCAGATGAAAGTTGAAAAATTCAAGGTGCTGCTCTACCTCAAAAAGAGCGGATTGGACAAGAACGGTAAGGCTCCCATCATGGGACGCATCACCCTCAACCGAACAATGGCGCAGTTCGGTTGCAAGTTGTCATGTACGCCAAAGTTATGGAATCCACGTGAGAGCAGACTTGACGGCAAGAGCAAGGAGGCTGTGGAAGTGAACGCCAAGATTGACAAGCTGTTGCTGGCAATAAACTCAGCCTACGAGTCACTTGTGGAGCGCAAGACGGATTTTGACGCAAAGGCGATAAAGGATCTGTTTCAATGCAGTGCAGACACTCAGATGACCTTGTTGAAGCAGCTTGACGCCATCATTGCGGACATTGAGTCAAGAATCGGCATCGACTACAAGAAAGGCACGCTGCCAAACTATCAGTACACTCGCCTGACATTGGTATTGTTCGTCAAGAAGCGTTATGGAACTGACGATGTGGCATTCGGTGAGCTTGACGAGCAGTTTATCCGTGAATACATGGACTTTTGCTTGGACGAGAGAGGTCTTGCACTTGATACAGTCCGCCACTATCTCGCCATCTTGAAGAAGACCTGCCGAATAGCTTTCAAGGCAGGACACTCCGAGCGTTATCATTTCATGCACTTCAAGCTACCTCAAAAGAAAGAGAATCCACCAAAGGCATTGACACGTGAGGACTTCCTGAAAATTCGTGACCTCGAAATACCAGAGCGAAGAAAATCGTTGGCTTTGACCCGTGACCTTTTTCTTTTCGCTTGCTATACAGGCACGGCTTATGCCGATACTGTTTCCATCACGGAAGAAAACCTCTTTCGTGATGAGGAGGGCAGCCTTTGGCTGAAATACCACAGAAAGAAGAACAAGATGCTTGCACGTGTGAAGTTACTGCCAGAGGCGCTTGCCATGTTGGAGAAATACAAAGACCCGACAAGACCTACTCTTTTACCGCCACAGGAATTTCGAGTGCTGAGAGGTAACATGAAAAGTCTCCGAGTACTATCTGGCATAAGTATGGATTTGGTCTATCATGTTGGACGGCACAGTTTCGCATCGCTCGTTACGCTCGAAGAAGGTGTTCCGATAGAGACTATCAGCAGAATGCTTGGTCACAACAACATTCAGACCACGCAAATCTATGCACGTGTCACCCCGAAAAAGCTATTTGAGGATATGGACAAGTTCATCGAAGCCAACAAAGACTTCAAGTTTGTCCTGTAATATTTTCACAAAACATAAGAAAGAACATAACAATGAGAAGTACATACAAGCAGTTTTATTATATCAACCGTGGCAGAGTAAAGGCAGACGGAACCACATCTATATTTTGCCGTATCACGATTGACGGCAAAGTGTCAGCCATAGCAACTGGTCTTTACTGTGCTCCCGAAGAATGGGACACGAAAAAAGGTGAAGCCAAGAATGCAAGAGTGAACGGACAACTGCAAGCGTTCAGGCTAAGAATTGACGAAGCCTACGAGCAGGCAACAAAGGAAAAGGGCATCGTTACCGCCGAGATTCTGAAGAATGTTATTGTTGATGCAAATACTATCCCGATGACATTGCTTGCCACTGGCGAGGAGGAGCGTGAACGCCTTAGGCTGCGCTCCATCCGTATTAACTCAACATCTTCTTATCGCCAATCTAAGACATCGCAGCTAAACTTGCGAGAATTCATCGGGTTACGAGGAATGAATGACATTGCATTTGAAGATCTGACTGAGGAATTTGGCAAATCTTATAAGTTGTTCTTGATTGGCAAAGGGTATAGTGCATCCAATACGAACCATAATCTCTGTTGGCTGCAACGCTTGGTTTATATCGCTGTTGACAGAGGCCTGCTGAAATTCAATCCATTGGAAGATGTCGGATATGAAAAGAAAGGCTTACCAAAGCGTAGACATATATCCAGAAATGACTTGCTGCTCATTATGGAGACTCCTATGGAGGATAAGGCTTTGGAGTTGGCACGAAGAATGTTTGTTTTCTCCAGCCTTACAGGTTTGGCTTATGTCGATTTACGTAACCTGTATCCACACCATATCGGGATGACGGCAGACAGTAGAAAATACATCCGTGAGAAAAGAGCAAAGACCAACAACGAAGCGTTCATTCCCTTGCATCCGATAGCTGAACAAATAATGTCGCTATACAATACAGCGGATGATAGCAAACCTGTTTTCCCTCTTTCTTCACGTGATTCCATGTGGTTTGAATTTCATTCACTCGGTGTGGCTTTGGGTATAAATGAGAACCTTACCGCACACGTTGCAAGACATACATTCGGAGTAAACATGGTTACTTCGGGCATATCAATGGAAAGCATCGCCAAGATGATGGGGCATTCCAACCTGCGAAGCACCCAGGTCTATGCCGTCATCACCGATGACAAGATATCCAAGGACATGGACAAGCTGATGCAGCGCAGAGAAACAAAAGAAACTGACCAGAATAAAAATAAGGAGGACGGAAAATGAACAGAGGAGTTATAACTATCAGCGAGAGCGGAACGGTATCCATGCCGACCGATACTGTATGGATGACCATGCAGGAGATTGCCGACATGTATAATGTATTCGGCTACTATGTGCGCAAGGCTGTCAAGGCTGTATTCAAGGACGGCATTCTGAAAGAGCAGGGTGTACGCCGTCATGTCAGGAAGAACGACCGCATCAGCTATGATGTGTATAGCCTTGAACTCGTCATTGCGGTAGCCTTCCGTATTGACAGCATTGAGAGCAGAGCCTTTCGGGAGTTCATCATGCAGTCCGTCATCGGCAGACAGACAAGCCGCACTAAACTGGTCTGTATCTTTACAGAGAATGCAATGGCATAGACTTGCCATAAAGCAACGTTCCTTGGAGGCTTTGCGCCTCCAGCCACTTGGGCGAACCACCGCAGTGTGTTTTAGCATGGTATTAGATTTTATACAGACCATACGGAAAACACTCGGCAAACACGACCAACTCGGTATAGCCAATAAAACGAGGCGACAACCTATAACAGCCACGCTCGGTAAGTTATACGTTGTCGCCTTGTTCATTTCACCCCACTCATCAAGGACATGTATTTCTCCTACAAGCCCTTCATTCTGTACGCCTCACGATAGTTAGCCATCAGAATCTTCTGAATGTCGGACTCGCGGTAGAGTATCTTTCCGCCAAGCTGGATATACGGGATGACACCGTTGTTTCGGTAGTCCTGCAGGGTTCTTCGGCTCAGTTGCAGCCTGGCACAAAGCTCCTTGTCCGTCATGAAGCGCTCACCGTCAAGCATGGGGCGGTAGTTCATCACGGCACGTTCAAAATTGTCAACCATTCGGTTGAGGTGGTTCACGATGTGGTTCATCCACTCGCTGTTTCTTGTCATTACTTCATTGCTCATAGTTGTCTCGTTTTATTGTTGATACTTACGTTACTCGGTTTACTTGCTGCATTGGATAAAGTGGCTGTTGTATATTGACAGCCTAACCTGTGCGCTTGCGAAAACGCATGTCCTTTTTCTTGTCCTCCACTACTGCTACGATAGCCATCACGTCCTCCGGCTTGTAGTAGGTCTTGTGGCTGATTTGCGTATAAGCCAAAGTTCCGTTGTCCCGAAGCGTCTGCACTGTCCGTGGGCAGATGTTGAGCGTCTGACACACGTCCTGCGTGTCGAGCCACTTGTTCATGGTCTTGTCCTCACTGCGCTCACGGATTCTGTCCATGCGCTTCACGAAGTTCTCCAACTGGGCATCAAGATAGTTGAATGCCTCTTCCTCGAATACGATGAATCCCATACTTTTCTTTTTTCTAAGTTAATACTATGTTGTATGTCGCAAAGCTCCACGCATATGCTGTGCTCCACGTTTGTGAGTGCAAAGATAAGGCACGGCAATCTAAAAACAAGCGTTTTCAATTTCTGTGGCAGTATGTTGCCGGGGTTTGCCGACTTCAACGCCAAAAACAACAAGAAAAACTTGCACGACTGCAACGAATACATGAACAATGATGAGTTGAGAAATACGTTGAAGTTCTCACAACTATCTCGGTATGCAAATAAGCAAGCCACAACTAAATTGCCACGTTACACCCAATCAGTTGCATGGCTGCACTCAGTACACTTACTTTGCACCCGACAATCGGTCAATGGTGCAAACCGTGACCACTATACTAACAAATAAAACAGCATAAGCTATGGCAAGAACAAAAGAAACGAAAATGTCTCCTGAACAGCAGGAGAAAATGACACAGGAGGTGGTGGCTTCGCTTCAATCATCCACTTATGGTAAAGACTATGCCCAAGAACATAGCTCTTTCTTTGAAGAGGTGGAGAACTCCGATTTAGAAGTTGTGACAGAGAATGTGGCTGCAACAACCTCCTGTATGGAGGACGAGCTAACGAACGAGGCTCAATCGCCACCGAATCCGCAGAAGCGCATCAGCGGCAAGCAGCGCAAGGCGACATTGGAGGAGTATCAGCAGACCTTCCTCCAAGTTCCAAGGATTGACGACCGCAAGCCAGTCTTCGTCAGTTCCGATGTACGAGACCGTCTTGATCGTGTCGTCCGCATCCTCGGAGGGAGACGCATGAGCGTATCGGGCATCATCGAGAACATCGTGCGCCACCACCTAAGCCTTTATGAAGAGGACTTCGAGGCTTGGCGCAAATTGTGAGAATTAAGGTCTGCGACCTTGGACATGGATAGCTGAAAGGCTGTAGTTCCAACTAACGTGTTCTGAGAGGGAGCGAGGTTATGTTTTGGGAACCCCAAAACGCCTCGCTCCACCATGAGGGCGGAGGAATTTTGCTCCCAACGGTCGCAGAAAGTGAGTGTACCAACTGTAAACAGTATATCGAATGACAAACATACAGGAACAGAATCGGAAAAAGGGCGGAAGACCGCCTACGGGCAGGGTTCGCAAGCTGTCGAAGTCTGTCACGGTGAAGTTCTCAAAGCCAAGCTATGAGGCATTGAAACTGAGGGCAAGAAAAGCCAACCGCAAGTTGGCGGAGTATATCCGTGAATCAGCCTTGAATGGTGAGGTGGTGAGCGGACACAACACAGAGACGGTTGCCATTGCCAAGAACCTCATTGGTATGGCAAACAACCTCAACCAACTTACCAAGCTGTCGCATCAGAGAGGTTTCCATGAGACCCATGTGTATGTAGTGGACTTGTTGAGAAGATTGAAAGCAATCCTTGGCGAGTATCGCCAAGCAAGTTATAAACCGAAGCCAAGTAGTATGGGCAGAAAGGAGGATACCACATGATAGGCAAGCTAAAGAAAGGTGCATCCTTTGGTGGTTGCGTCCGCTACGTGACAGGCAAGGACGAGGCGAAAATTCTTGCATCCGATGGAGTGTTACTCGGCACGAATGCCGAGATAGTACAAAGTTTTGAGCTGCAAAGACAGCTAAATCCAAGGATTAAGAAGCCTGTGGGACACATTGCACTCAGTTTCAAGCCCGAGGACAAGCCACGTTTGACGGATGAATTCATGGCTAAGATAGCCCTTGAATACATGCAGATGATGGGCATAACCAAAACCCAATTCATCATCGTAAGGCATCACAACACGGACAATCCACATTGTCATATCGTATATAACCGCATCAATAATGAGGGCAAACTCATATTAGACAGGAATGATTACAGGCGTAATGAGCAGGTGACCAAGGCTCTAAAATCCAAGTATGGACTGACCTACGGAACGGACAAGAGCAATACTAATACTCGCAAGTTACGCAATGCTGAGCGTGCCAAATACGAGATTCACAATGCCGTCAAGGATGCCTTGAAAGGCGCTGATAGTTGGCAGAAGTTCAAGAATGAACTTGCAAAGCGAGGTGTTCTCTTGGAGTTTGTCCATAAGGACAAGGAGCGAACCAAGGTTCAAGGCATCCGTTTCTGCAAGGATGGATATAGCTTCAAGGGTACGCAGATTAGCCGAGAATACAGCTTTGTCAAGTTGGATGCAAGACTTGGCACAGAGTATAATCGTGTATCGCCAAGAGCCGAATCTATGCAGGGAGGACAACCAAGTTGTCACCAAGTAGCACAGACTCAACCAACGGCAGAACATACCCAAGACCCTTGGAGTGGTATTTCTTCCATCGGCTTGTTCGCTCCGTCTAATGCCCAAACTTATGAGCCATTTCCAGAGGATGAATCCGCCAAGAAGAAAAAGAGAAAACGCAGAAAAGGCTTCAGCCTTTGATGCAAGTTACAAACTTAAAATTAGAATCGAACATGAAAGAAGAACTATTGGAAGCCATCTACGGCACAGTTGAGAGATTGGAGCAGAAAGTCGATGAACTTTCTGCCTCCACAAAGAACGCAGGAGCAGAAAACGTTCCTGCAAGTAATGACATAACCAAGTTGGATAAGTCAATCAATGCGATGTTTATCAAAGAAGAGGAAGTCAGAGGTAAAATATCCAAATTAAGAGATGCCATTGTCGTTTTTGCAGACCTTATTAAGGTTGAACTTGGCAAAAATGAGCAGCGAAGCAAGTTCTTGGTTGATGCAGTCAAGCAGATGAGACAAAGGAATGATGTTTCCTCGAAGGCATTGCAGGACAAACTTGAAGTGATGAACAAATCACCTCAAAAGAAGGTTGTAACCCATCGCTTTGAGCCTACATCAAAGAAAGTTCTTCTTTTCATTGGTAGCTTGGCTCTGTCTCTTGTCCTCTCCATTTGGGGCAATCTCACCCAATGGCGAGAGCACCAAGATTGGGAGGAGGCAGACTTGAAATATCGAGCATTGAAAATGGCGCTTCCATCCGGCGACCCGAATATTCGCTACATAGAGAAGTTTTTCTCTGTTTGTCGAGATGAGAAAGTTATTGATGATGTAAGAAATCGTGTTGCTGCTTATGAGGATTCTGTTCGTCATCACTATGAAATGGTTGAAATGGCAGCATACAAAGATAGTATAGCCAATAAACTTTTGCAAGAATCAAAAAGCATAAAACGTGCTATCAAAAGCTCCAAATAGTGTTTTGGGAAACAAACTAAACTAAATGAGAGGGAAATACAACTTTAATCTATTCCCCTCTCATTTATTTAGTGCAAACTTACATTTAGGATAATTTGAGCACCCATAAAAAAACATATCTTCCTTTGCGTAAAACTAAAAATAGTATAAATCTTCATTATTGGGAAAACTATACTGAACAAAATGCAAATAAATTGCATTAAACTATAACAGTGATAGCATGACACAGTTTAGCTTACACTCTCGTTAACACACACTAATTCTTGTAGAACCATAATAAAAAACTCCCCATAGAGTTTACTTTTGAATAGAATTTACGTAAATGACAAGATTTTTTGCCTGATTAACAAATATAGAATCTCCTTTTGCTTCATAAGAAAATAATGTATTATTATCCAAAAGTTTATCCTTACTAATCACAACAATTCTAACCAAAGGAATCCCTAAATAGTTTGCGAGTTTTTTATCAGATTCTACTTCACTTTTAGTATAGGATATTATACCATCACTCCTATACACATCTACATTTTGCAGTTTCTTTTTAACATAATAAACACTCTTTTTTATGGTATATTTCTCCCCTTTATATTCTATCGTTCCACAAGAATTATTATATTGTAATCCTGAGGAAACTTCTTTACAATATATTATATTGAAAGAATTATACTCTTGCTCCATAGAGCAAGAGTATAAAATATAGGTAAAAGCGTAAAGCGTAATTAAACAAATGTGATTTCTCATTTTATGGTTACATTTACAGTTTGAGGTCTTTCATTCACATTTCACCCATGTCGTAAGTAGAGGTCGTTACATTGCCCTCCGTGTCGGTGACACGGACAAGGCGCTGTATGCCGTCATACTCAAACGAGGTGGTAATATCACCGTCAGGACCGCTCTTCTGGATGGTCTTCAAGGTCTTGCCACTGCCATTGGTATGGGTAGCCTGAACATAGAAAAGATTTCAAAGATACAAGGGAAATATCCTTTGATAAGCCCTGACGAATTTTAAGGCGGTTTATAGCCTTGTTTTGTTGATACTTTCATACGTCTTTATTTTATGTTTTATCTAAAGAACGATAGACATTTGAATTTATTGTATGGAATTGCTGTATTAATCAAAAAACGCACAATGATATGTCTATCAATGCTTTTCCATTGTCTCCCCAAGCGGGGACAACTTGGCGACACGCATATTCAAGTCATATATACTTTTCCGCCAAAGGAGCGTCTCTGAATTCCTGTTCTCCATCCAGCTTCTGTCGCACCATTCAAATAGGCCGATAACAATGGTACATCCTACTACGATGGTGGCTATCGTTATGCCCAACGCCATCCATCGGCAGATATGCCCGGTCTGTTTCCTGCGTTCCATGTTGTTACTATTTTTGAAATTACTGATTCATTTTGATACTGTTTTACACGTTTGAGCCGACAAGGATAAGGTGCAGAACACCACAATAAAGAATTTGTGCAGTATTTATAACAACTTTTATGTCATATGGATACTTGGCTAATAGGACTGACTAATTCTTTACTTGTTTTTTTGCATAAACTTTGTATTGATTTTTAATACTGTCAAAAACAAAAAGGGCTGACTCCCTAATGTGAAATCAGCCCCAATTTTACACAATATGCCATTTGGAATAGGCATAACATTATGTTCTACAAACTTAATAAACCATATAAGAGAAAACCGATCCTGCTACGTATCCTTGAAGTGATGATATATAGGCATTAGTCCTCTTTGAAACTGGATTCTGTTTGTTATCATAATAGGTGTAGCAAGAGCAGATAATACCTAAATATATTGAAGTATAGGCATCATATTTCTGAAACACAATGTTCAATATCCCCAATGTTATACCACACAAAATCCATACATGGCAAAAATACCAAAATACTTTTCTATTTCTACTTTTTTTTAGGAGAAAGAGAATAAATGTACAACTAATAAGAAGTACACACCCCCACAATAAATGTACCATACATTATTCATTTTTATTCTGACTTTTGTTATTTTCTTGCTCTTTTTTTTTCTATAACTATATCAGTTAGCCTTTCTACACCTGATTGTTTCAGTTTACGTCCTTGGTCAATTATTTCTGTACCAAGATTAAATCCTTCTTCACCGATTTTCTTTCCAAATCCTGGTAAGAATTTATTTAAAACTTTTTCAGTACCTTTTTCTAATAGTCTAAAAGCAGCCCCTTAAAGTCCACAGCTTATTTTACACTCTCCTCCGCTCATCTATAATGCTTTGCATGAATAAAACCTCGACAGAATTTATTATGCACTAAACAAATTTAATGGAGAATTTAACCAAATTATTGATACACCACGTTGTTACATTTTTCTATTTGAAAAATTTGATATTTAGAATCATAGCTATATGAAATCAAGAAGTATAGGCATCCCATATCATTCACATAATAACTAGATGTCTTATATACTCCATCTTTTTCTTTCTTTATTATTATTTTGTATTTATTATCATAACTTGTTACATTTAATATAGTATCTTTAACTGTTGAAAAAAATAAAATAGAATCAGAAGAAGCAAAATATTCTCCATTTTTATAAAAAAAATGCTCCACAACACCTTTCTTTTTTATAGATTCTATTACTATTTCTTTTTGCGAATATGTTATTAAGAAAGATGATTCTTCATTGGAAGATAACCGTTTTCTATTTCCGTGACATGATGATAGCGGCATCAATAAAGATGCCACTATCATTATTAAAGCAATTTTTTTAATTACCAAACACTTTCTCATATTTCTTTTGCTCACTATCAAAAACTTTTTTGTAGATGGGTATTTCTTTTCATTTCTCCCAATTTTTAAGTATATTGCCATCAACGTCCCAACCAGAGAAGAACTTCTCGCAAATGATGTATGTCGAATCATTTGACATACGCACGAAATAGTGTTCTTGCGCATAACGTTTGACCTTAAAAAACGTGATTTTGTATAGTCCATGAAGAGGATGCGACGGCGCAATGATTCTTAGCGAATCTTTTGTAGGAAGTATATAAGTACCATCAGCATCTTCGATGGATTTTCGGTATAAAGAATCGCTCTTCATCAGGGAATCTTGGTCGAGGTCTTCATCAAGCAATGTCTTTCCTCCCATATCGACTTTATCGGTTTCTACAAGAGGGAGAGATACGCTCATTTCATCACCAAAATTAAAATTGACACTGGCAAACCTATATTCCTTGCTTCGTTCCATATAGAAGCTATCTGGAACTATATTCAAAGGACCATCTAATCGGGCATCCATATAGACAGGATGAGTAGGACAAGACGATGATGTCAACGATACTACAATTATCGTGAAAACGACAAATAAAGAATGTTTCATAAGCAAAACTGATTTATATCCTTCGACCTTATCTTGCATTTATGCAGAATGAAAGAATAGACGGCTAATGACAAGCCGACAGTGAAGAGATTGAAGATTCCCAACAATATAAATTGAATAATCGCAAAGAAGCAAGCGATAGTTCCGTCAGTTATAGCCCAAATAGAGAAGCCCATTAAGGGCAACATGGCAAGAGTATCCAACTCCCAATGCAATACCAATAGAGACATCTTGCTATTTGATTTAGCAAACTTCCAAGCAAGCAAAGCCGTAACAACATTCAACAAGCAAATACAAACGCAAGTAGTCTCGATAATATCGTAGTAAACTCTCCCATAAAAAGATATGAATGTAACTACGTAAGAAACAAACGTACTTACGGCTACGGATAGCAAATATTTCTTTGTATCTTTATCTCTTAGTTTCATATTACGTTCATTATATTTTACTTTGTATTGTACATTACAATGAAATGCTGTTTTATACTCATTTCCTGCTACAAAAATAACATTTTGTAGTGATAACCGGTTAAAATCACATACTACTATCTATTTATAAATTTATGAATATAAGCATCAAAATCATTAGGGGTATCAGCTTTACAAATTATGGTCCCACTAACCTTTGATGCCATCAAATAGTAATTTGTATCAGTCTCTATTATTTTGTACAATTTATCGAAAGGAATACTTGACTCTATTTCATTGCATGTCACTACATAGTGGTCATCATAGAACTTAACTATATAAATTGCATCTCTTATTGTTTTATTTTGGCGATAAACTTTTCTGGCTTTTTGTATTGGCGATTTGTAAAGAGACATATTGACAATAATAATGAGTAAAAACATCATTATTGAGCTTATAGGAAAGTCTTCCGAAGTAATGTCATTCACAATCGTACCAACTGTGAATAGCAGCAGTATTATATTGCAAATAACAACATTCCTTACATAATGAAACATATGTAAAGTTACATATTTATTGAAACGCACTACTTCTTCTTCCGAGAATGTGCTGTTAATTGTAAAAAGAGGTTGTTTCATATTTCTTTTCCATCTATTGTTATTATGGATTCGCTTGGAAACACAACATCTATTGTGTGTTCTGTAGTTTGCAACATATAATGTCGCAAATCCAATTTTGATTCATAAATTTGTTCCAATCCTGCAGTTTCTAACCATTTTATATAATGAGATTCTTTTACATTGACCAATGTCGCCGAGATGTTTGGATTATGACAAAACTCCGCCCACCTAAAATGCTCTAATGTTACTCTGTATGAGAACACATTTGCAAAAACAATTTTTGTAACCCGTTTTTCCTTAAACGAGTCCAATTCTACCAATAAATCAGTAGCGTTATATTCTATTTTTGAAAGGGCATGTTCCCCTTCCATAAAAGGCAAAGGAGTCCATTCTTCTTGTGGTATTTTATTGCTCATATTTTATCGTTTTTATTGCACAAAGATAGTGTTTTATACTGATAATCAAGCAGAAATATTTAAGTATCTGCTGTTTTTAATAGCTATTTAGACAAATTGAAATTAATATCTGTAATTTTTGGATATAGAAGTCTTTTTATCTCATCCAATAATCTCAAACAAGATATTTGCATGATGCTTTATATGAGGTGGTTTTACTCTTGTATAGCCTACACTCTATATCCAAATCTTCAAAAGAGACATTTGAGATAGTGTTACTTATAAGAAGTTTTTTAACTCGTAGAGAACAAACAGTTGCCCCGGAATCTTTCAAATAAAATAGCTCCTCACCGTTCTCCAATGATTATGATTCACACAGTTCTTTGCATTTCTCCCAATGCGCATCGAATTCCTCTTTGCTAATCAACATATTGGTTTCTATCGAATACAAGTCATATTGCAGGATGATGGACATCGGAGGATTGGACTTAGTAAAGTCTTCTGGCACACATTCATCTTCCTCGACATTGACGAAGGTATAATTTCCATCTGAAGATATGGTAACCGCTTTCAGCATTCTCACGCCATCGTATTCGCCATAGCAAATCGTGTTGAACACCTTGATTTTAAAATAGACTTCACATACTAAAATGCCATTCTCGTTAGTTCTATATGGGAGCGACTTCTTGAGTTCAATGAGTATGTGAGCAAATGTCAACAAAAGTGTTTTCTTAGCTTTCTTAGCAGGGATTATCAGACTGAAACCCTGTCCTAATTCACCATGCCTATCTATTACAATTTTTACGTAAGGCGCTTTTTGGGCAATAATTGTATTTATGTCTTCTATTGCTTTGTTCCAAGTCTCTACAATATTGGGGAGAACCATATAAATACAGCAACAGAGGTGAAACTCCTTGGTTTCAGGCTTGTATTGAATGAAGAAATTTCCCAAAGAAAAAGACTCAAACAATGGGTCACCAATCATCCGAAAATCATTTGGAGAATTCGGACAAATGGTTCTCAGCATATTAACTCTCTTTCGGAACCACCGTTCATGTCGATTGAGATATCTCTGAACAATATCAGTAACAACCACGACACAAACTATTATAACTATTCCTACAGTTTCCGAAAATGCATGAGTAAGAGCTTTTAGCCCCAATATGATGCAAATGCACCATAATACGAATAAGCCAAGTTTTTTGATTATCATAAGGCAATTCACTAACTATTGTTTGACATTGTCTTTCATTTCCTATATAGTGGTACGCTCTGTCTCATCCGTATGCACACTTATATTATTCGTGTTTGCTACGGAATTTCATATATAAGCCCCCAATTATTAGCATATTTATGACAAGTCCAATAAAATTTACAATAACACCGACATCAAATATTTGGTAAATCATACCTATTATATTGTCGTTATCTATAGTTTCCACCTCGTATTTTATGCTGATATATGCATTTAAAGCAAATATGGCATAAACAGCAACCAGTAAGATAATTACAGCAAAGTAAATTATTAACAGCTTTCTCATAAACAATCTTTCATCAATCGGATATATTTTATTCATAATCGCTCTAATCATTACGCTCCTTTTCGTCCGTGATAAGTTCTTTTATATCCACAGACAACAACTGCGCAATTTCAAGGAGTGTGGTAAGGTTGGGTTGAGAGCGGTTGCATACATAAGCATTGACCGTACTGAAACTCCTTCCCAACTTCTTTGCGAGCCATGTTTGGCTTATCCCTTTGTCCTCTAAGACTGCTCTTATGCGATTTAACTTCATGTTTTTATCGTTTTTACGCTACAAAAATAATATTTTATCGTGATAATCCATCCAAATCCCTTGAATATCTGCTGTATTCCGTCGTAATTTAGACAAAAGATAAATATAATCTGCAAAAATGGGACTAAGCAATTGGTTTCCAAATATGGCAAGATATATATTTGCAATGAATATTTGTTCTTTTGCCATACTCTTGAAATGACAAAACCGGATAATTGTACAGAGTTGTGGAAAATAACAATGCTGTTATGCAGATTATATCCAACCTACACAACAAATAGCATAAAACTTCCGAAATCTGTACCACCATAAGGATATAAAACCATTATATCTTTTTTATGCTGGCATACAGAGGCCATAGATATAATTACGTCTTGATTTTCCCCATACCTATTCTTTATGGGAAGCAAAGCCCTTTCCAAGAGGTTCACAATCTCGCTTTTTGCAAAGGTACTACCATGTTGTATTAGGAAGTTTTGGGAATCATATATTCCTGAAAACAAGAATCTAATTGCAGTCTTTAAATCTTCAAAAGTTTCTATTTCTATAACGCCCAAGAACACGATGGTATTGTTGCTTATGGGAACACTCCAAGTTTGGATTTCTTCACTGAAATAAAATCCAGTCAAATCAAAATGAAAAGTTTTTCTTACCAACAAACTGTCTTTAAGTTCATTGGAATGCGTAACCAATATGTAATGAGCATTAGGATTTGCCTTATATAATTTCTCTGCAAAGGAGGTGTAATCATCATCTTTTGCATCTCCTATATAGTCATAGTCTATCAAGCGAACGTCAATTTGTGGGTTCATGCCAAACAATGCCTTTATTTGGGAGGGCATACTGACAGTAGCGTCCTCTCCTATGGATTTAAATTTCGTAGAAAGCAAAATATCGTTGTTCATGATTTCTTACTTGGTTTATTCTTCGTTTTGAACAATTATTTTGAAATGAATAGGAACTGGTGGATTTTGGTTATTGAAATAGTTTTCAAATAACTTTTGCTCATCATCATCATTGACGACACCCCCTATAATTAGTTCCTTGGGATTCACAAAGCTACGCCCTATGAATATGAGGGCATCAGGATATTCTTTGCCGAGGCGCAATCTGGCATTTTCTATCCAGTCCTCAATCTCCATGATTATCTGTCCGTCTTTGCTACGTACCCATTCGAAGTCTTCTGCAATTTCTTTCACTGCGGATTTCAATTCATCATAAAGCATAGAGCCTAAATTGCTTTTGTTATTTTTCACAAAATGCTTTAGTCGCTTCACATCATCCTTATTGCTTACTTTTGAAATGTAGATCAGTTCTTTCCACAATTTCACGTTTACATTTTGGATGTCAGACAAAATATATTCACTGATGGAATCCTTCAGCATTTTTCTTAGGGGAAACTGTATTGTGTTTTCCCTCTCTATTTTGAATCTATTGAGTTGTTGGATATTATGCTCTGCCATAAATCTTTCGTTTTTGCGTAAATGTTGTTTTGATAAATTCTGGAACTTGCGGATAACCCGCAGCAAGCAAATCATTGCACTAATATCATTTGACGTATCTCACCACATCCATTCCGAGGCATCCGTGCTGATAGGTAACGGTTACGGTGTCGCCCACATGATAGTCTTCCTTGTTGAATCCTCCACTGACATTTACCTTTTGTCCATTGTCCGTAAAACGAAGAACACATCGCGTTGTCCTCATCTTGCCTCCCGAACCGTAAAGGTCTTGGATAACAGCTTGGCGTTGTTGCGTAGAAATCGGGAAATAAAAGTTTGTGGTGAAGATTATCGCCCCCAATACAACGGCAAGGGTACACGTATGCATTGAAACATAGTCGTCATCCTTGAACAGCTTGACAAGCAGATAGGAAACTACTGCTATTCCTCCGATGAGCCACCAACTATCATCGACTGTTCGCATCGCCGTAATAAGTCCCCAATATACACAAGCTAACAACAATATGGTTTTGACAAACTGCACCAAACAAGAGTCGTCATCGTCTTTCCTTCGTTTCTTCATGATTCCTACAATTTTATTCCGTTCATCGTTTGCTCTTGCCATTCCAAGATTTGACTAACACCTTTATCGTAATCGCCTCTTTCTATATAATCTTTCAGCAATCGAGCGTTCTCTATCTTATCTAAGAAAAGGTTGTAATCTTCCATCTTTCTCAACGAGATTATTTTATCCAAAAAGGACACCGACTTGCGATAGTCTTCCAAAATGTAATAGGTCAAAGCATAGTATTCGTCACGACCAGAACTTGAGCCATAGTACGGATGTTTTTTAAGGAAAAGCAGAATGTCCTCAAATGTATTCAGCTTATCAAACACATCAAATTCATTCAGTTTGTCTTGAAGTTCAGACATTCTATTAATATCACAATAAGAGCCGAGCCTGCCCCCTAAGCTGAAATTATAAGTGCTAAATGGCGCATAAAGGCATTGAGCGAAATAGTTGACGAAGAACGAATTTGGGTCTATGGAATTATCCAAATAGAATCCAGCCAACACCATTGCCCCAGTTTTATGAGCCAATGTATAATATGCTAATCGCCCCTTTTTCTTGAACTTATCGGGGAGATTCAACTTTCTCATGAGCTTGCTTAATTCTGATGACTTCATGTTATTATATGGTACAAAACTCCATTTTATTGTAAAATCTTTTTCTTATACTTTCCTTTCTGTATATATTTCTGTATATACTGTTTAGAAAAAGGACCTTTTATAATATCATTATTACAACATTTCAAGTTAGAACTTGCCGCTTGGATAAGCCACCAGTTCTCCTTACCTTCACCTCGTCCCAAAATGATGGCGGAATCATTCCAATATACTGTATGTAAACTATCTATTTCATGGTCTCTGTCACCAGACAACTTACATTTCAAATAATATGTTTCATGAAACTCATCGGGTGAATATATGTAGTATTCATCTACCAAATTCATTTTGGAAGATGAACAGGCCATTAGGGCAAAGCATAACACCCCGATATTTATCGCCAAGACTATATGGATTAATTTATTTATTTTCATATTGTTATTCCATAATTACTTTAATCATTACGTTCTTTCTCGTCTGTGATAAGTTCTTTCATATCCACTGACAATAACTGTGCTATTTCAAGAAGTGTGGTAAGATTGGGTTGAGAGCGGTTGCATACGTAAGCATTGACCGTACTGAAACTCCTTCCCAACTTCTTTGCAAGCCATGTTTGGCTTATCCCTTTGTCCTCTAAAACTACTCTTATGCGATTTAACTTCATATTTTTATTGTTTTTACGCTACAAAAATAACATTTTATCGTGATAATACATCCGAATCCATTGAATATCTGCTATATTCTGCCGTAATTTAGACAAAATAGAAATATAATCTGCACAAATGGAACCAAACAATTAGTTTTCCAACACGGCAAGATACATGTATGCGTTCATGAATATTGCTCTTTTGCCATATTCTTAGATGGCTGCTATCTCGGTCACTATGCCCAGTGGTTCTTTTGGTTCTTCTTTACGATTGGCATATTTGTGGTTGCAGGAGGTATAGGGATGATGATTGCACAGAACTGTATTAGGTGACAAAAGTCGAAAGCCCTTTGGCTCTTGTTGCCTTGGGGGCTACCTTTAATTTGTCGCATCACTAAGAATTACCATTTTTTACGGACATATACAATACCTGCCTTTATTTGGGCATCAATTGTATTTATGTCAATCCCTAATCGAATCATATACTCTTTAATTATATTATTATTTAGTCTGTCTGTAATTCGTCTTCTTTTGTAATAATCCAAATTTTCAAAAGAGAGCGGCTTTCCCTCTTCATAAAAAATCCACCTATCTTCTTTGTATGCTTGAATTAATCGTTCTTCTAAATTGGAATTGGAAAAATAGAATCTGAAAAATGGATTATCTGTTTCAGTTTCATTGGATAATGCACATGTAATAATGTTACATCTCAAATGTTTTTGTATGATTCTGCAAACATTAGACAATCCATCTTCATAATTTGATATAAAAAACACTTTGTCTGGATATATCTTATTTTGCCAGCAACTAAATTTGGGAAAATGGGAGCCTCCACTTTGTGGATTAACCCACCCATTTGGATTTGGTATTTCCGAATAGATTTCAGCCTTTCCTGTTATCAGTTGTTTTTTGAATATAACTTTCACAGTATCAACAAATAGAATGAAATCACTGATCTCGAAAACGGAGAAGGTTAAATAACTAAATTCTGTTGTCATTTCTAATATTTTAATCAGGTCTCTTTAAAAGTTAATATTATAGCAGTTTGCCTTTTAATTTATCGGATTGTACTTGCTTCCTCCTGCTACAGATTGAATATACTTGTTTATTTCATTTTCTTCCTTTTCCGTGATAAAACCGAAGACAAGTTTTTGGCTAAACTTTTCCAACTCAACCAACACATCCAAGAACGCACCTTGATTTTTAGCAATGTAACTTACGATCGAGCAAGGATTTGCCCAATCTGTTGCTACGATTTCGCCAGTTTCCTTTAGAATGGCGAGAAGAAAAGCTTCAACCCAACCAACATATATAAATTGGTCGTTTTCTGCAACATCGTCCACGTCATTGAATGAATAGACCTGGATTCTTAGTTTCGACAAGTCATAATTGAATATCAAGTCAATGACAGGGAAATTAGGCGACACATCTGTATGCGTAGCTTTTCTCTTTATTGATAAATCTTGGATATAAATGTCAGCAAATTCTTCTGAGCAAGTTGTATTTCTTAGAATATCCTGCTTGTTTGGAACAAGTTGGGATATTGTTTCGACAAAGTTTGTTGCATCCATAATGATAAATTATTTTAAGTTATTCCAAAAAAATTTTGGCCAAGCCATAAAGTATTGAGCCTAAGCCAGCAACGTATCCTTGAAGATAATTGATATAGCTAATGGTAAAACTTGGAGGAAACTCGTCTTTGCTCTTATAAGTAAAGACTGTGAACGCTGTGCCGAAAAGGATGGCGCACAACTCGTCGTATTGGTTGCGGATAATGCAGTAAATTCCTAAGCAGACACAAGTGATGGCAAAAATCAAATAAGTAACATACAAAATGAGACTTATTGATTTTCGCTTTCTTATTGTGTGGAACAATAAGGCTATACCTGTTATAAAAGAAAGGATTCCACAAAGACGTAAATATTCCATTATTTGATTCTTCTTAGTTAGACATTATTATCATGCTAAATATAAATATAGGCCAGACGAGGAGCAAACATACGCAAGTTATGCAATACCATACTCGTCTGATTCCTGGCGTATCTTTAGAAGTGTAGTAAGATTGGGTTGAGAGCGGTTGCATACATAAGCATTGACCGTACTGAAACTCCTTCCTAACTTCTTTGCAAGCCATGTTTGGCTTATCCCTTTGTCCTCTAAGACTGCTCTTATGCGATTTAACTTCATGTTTTTATCGTTTTTACGCTACAAAAATAATATTTTATCGTGATAATCCATCCAAATCCCTTGAATATCTGCTGTATTCCGTCGTAATTTAGACAAAATAGAAATATAATCTGCAAAAATGAGACTAAGCAATTGGTTTCCCAACATGGCAAGATACATATATGCGTTTATGAATATGTTCTTTTTGCCATACTCTTAAAATGACGTTACATGAAAATTACTGTTGGGTAACTACTCTTTTACCTTTGCAAAGACTAATCTTAATATTTTGTAAAATCACAGCATAAAATGTTGTTTTTCAGAAATTAGATTTAACTTTGCACTCGAAATCAAAGCGTTCTTTGTATATTGCAAAGTTGTGAAAGAAAAAGAATATAGCTCGTTTCTAAATCGTTAGCAGTCACATTCTTTAAAATACTCAACTCGCTGATATTCAATAAATAAAAGAATTTACTGTGACTCGAGACATGGAAAGTCAACTTCTGCCTGAAGTGCAGCTCCATCTGTATCACATGAAGGTAGTCGTTGGCTTTCTGGTTGCTTATTTTCGGCAGTTGGTAGTCGTACTTTTCAAGCACCTTCATCGCAGGAGAGAGGATAGGAGTGAAGAACTTCGTATCGGTCTTGATACGGCTACCATCGATGTAGTACATCTTGCCCTCCTTCTTCGTCATGCTCTCGAAGTCGAAGGTCTGTGTGTCGCAGAACGACAGACCTGTGTATGCAGCGAAGATGAAGAGGTCGCGCACCCTGGCAAGTTTGCCATCGAACTTGTAGTTGCGCATGAGCTTCAGTTCAAGTTCGGTGAGCGGTTCACGTTCACGGCACTTGCCTCGCTTCAACGTCACCACTTGATAAGGATCCTGTGGAATTTCGCCCATCTGATAAAGTTGGCGGACCCACTTGTGGATTTTCTTGTGGTAGCCGTAACACGTCACATCGGTACGGGTGCCATCATGCAGCCAGTTGTCAAAGGCGATGATGTTCTTCGGAGTCAAGTCGCCATAGGTGTTGAGTTTACCGAATGTACGCACGGTTTCGATAGCACATATCTTGTGCTTGCGTGTACCTTCGCGCAAATCTTCATTGGCGTGAGCTTCCTCCATAAAGTCGAGAAAGCTCTTTCCACTTTTCTCCGGCTCTTTTGGCTGCTCCTCCTTTACTTCCACCTTAGGCTTCTTGTCTTCGCCATTGAAGTGATACATGAAATTGTCGTAGGTACGCTCTTCATCAAGAACGTCCATCGCAGCAATGATTTTCTTACACTTTGCTACCAGAGCTTGTGTTTCGGGCGAAGCTGCTGCTTGCCAGTCGTCGGGTGAATACTTGCCAATCATAATGTATTTACGAGTGGCACGTCCAAGATAAACTTGCACTTCCAAAAATCCGTAACCCCTCTTCTCGGAGTTTTTTCTACGGTCGAAGACGACCTCTATCAATTCCTTCTTCATTGTTAAAGTAGGTTTTAGTACAGCGGACAAATAAGTGGAGGAGATGAGAATAATGGGAGTTTAACAATTTTTAATTGGCTATCTTGCCAATTCCAGCTATTTAGTGGCTGAAAGTGTATCACATTTTTAAGAAGTGTCACACATTTCAGAAAAGTGTCACACAAAGTGTCACACATTTATGTATCGTTGTGTCCCGTTATGTCATCATCAAAGCACCAGGTTCAAATCCGCTGCGTTAATTAGACATTACGCTCGTCCTCTAAATAACTGTCTGAATTTCAAGTTACTCGCTCGTAACTAACTGTATGTAAGCAACAAAGAGGATACTACCGAAGTAGAATCCTCTTTGACGTTGTTTTGTTCCGATGTGACCCGCATGGGGTCAACAAAGTGATTCCGTTGGGGTTCGAACCCAAGACCCACAGCTTAGAAGGCTGTTGCTCTAATCCAACTGAGCTACGGAACCTCCAAATCGACTGCAAAGGTAATGTTTTTTTTTCAATTACAATGCTTTTTTTCAAAGTTTTTTTGTTTGTACTCTTGAAAATGTGAGCGTTTTATTAAAAAAACATTTGAGATCAAGGCTTAATACTCGTTGTAGAACACCTTGTATGGATCCATTTGCTGCATTTTCTTCTTGATGTTCTCTTCTATTCCTTCTGTTGGTTGCGGAATATTTTGCTCCATTTCGTCTACTCTTGTCTGGTCCTCCTTAGCTCCGGCGGTATCGCCGAGCGCCGAGCGCACCTCGCTGCGCTCCTTGTGGGCTTCGATTAAGAACGGATTGAAGTCGATCGCTTTAGTGTATACTTTTTCTGCCTCCTTGAGATTGCCAAGAGCTTTCTCTACACGAGCCTTTAACAGGAGAACGTCCTCGTTCTCTTCGATTCGCTGGTAGAGATTGTCAGCGTCGAGAGCTGCTTCGGCTGTTTGGTTGTTTTCCAACAACACGTTGCCACGAAGCAGACGAGCCGCGTCGAAGTCTTCGCGTCGGTCGATAGCCTTTGAGAGCATAGCAACGGCAGCGTCGAGGTCGTTCAGTCCTTTGTATGCTTTGGCGTAGATATAATAGGTCATGATATTCTCGCTATCGAGCTGCAACGCCTTCTCGCACACCTCAGCCATAGCCGCATAGTCCTCCGTCATGTACAACACGTCAGCCATGCGTAGCAGCACGGCAACATTGTTTGGCTGTGCTGCAGATATCGCCATGAGCTGTGTATATGCGTTCTGCATGTCGCCGAGCGAGATGTATGCCTGTGAAAGATAGTCGCGACATTCGAGGTCGTCGGCGTTCAGTTCGAGAGCGAGCACGAAGCATTTTGCCGCATAATCGAATTGCTGCATGCGTAACGCACGCACTCCGTCGTATTTCAGAACGTCGAAATTCTTTTCTTCCTTCACTTCCTCAGAAGTGTTCTGTGATCCGAATAGCTTTTTAAAAAAGTTCATATAAGTTATATTGTTTAGGTTTTAGTCTTTAGCCTTTAGCCTTAGAAGCGGCCTTGTTCGCCCAAATAGCTGTCCTTGAATCCGAGGAAATAGAGCACGCCGTCGATGCCGATAGTGTTGAGGCTCTGCTTGGCGTTGGCCACTACGCGTGGCTTAGCGTGGAACGCTATACCGAGTCCGGCCTCGCCGAGCATGGGCAGGTCGTTTGCTCCGTCGCCCACGGCGATGGTCTGTGCGAGATTCACCTTTTCCACCTGCGCAATGAGCTTCAGCAGTTCTGCCTTACGATGTCCGTCTACAATTTCGCCGAGATATCGTCCGGTAAGTTTGCCGTTTTCGTCTATTTCGAGTTCGTTGGCATATACGTAGTCGATGCCGTACTTGCGCTGTAGGAACTCGCCGAAGTAGGTGAATCCGCCGCTAAGAATGGCTATTTTGTATCCGCAACGCTTCAATACAGCCATGAGTCGGTCTACGCCCTCGGTGATAGGCATCTTGTTTGCGATGTCCTCGAAAACACTCGAGTCGAGTCCCTTGAGCAGAGCAACGCGGCGTGTAAAGCTCTCCTTAAAGTCGATTTCGCCACGCATGGCGCTCTCTGTTATCGCACGCACCTCTGCGCCAACACCAGCACGTTCTGCCAGTTCGTCGATGCACTCGGTCTGAATAAGTGTAGAGTCCATATCGAAGCAGATGAGTCGGCGCATACGGCGGTACATGTCGTCCTGCTGGAAAGAGAAGTCGATCTCCATCTCGTTAGATATGTGCATCAGTTCCTTCTGCATGGCAGTTCTATCGGCAGGCGTGCCGCGGAGCGAGAACTCGATGCAGGCGCGCCTGTTGTGTTCCGGGTGCTTTATGCTCATGCGACCTGTGAGTCTGAGTATGGAGTCGATGTTCAGTCCCTGCTGCGCTATAACCTTTGTTGCAGCCTCAATTTGCTTGGCAGAAAGTGAGCGTCCGATAAGCGTAAGGATGAAGCGGTTTTTGCCCTGGAGGTTCACCCAATTCTCGTACTCGTCGTCGGTGACGGGTTCGAATCCTATGTTCACGCCAAGTTCTGTAGCCTTGAAGAGCAACTCTTTCATCACCTGTCCTGATGCTGCTTCAGAAATGCGTATGAGCACGCCGAGAGATAGGGTAGAGTGAATGTCAGCCTGTCCGATGTCGAGAATCTTGGCATCCTTGCTGGCGAGTATTTCCATTACGGAAGCGGTCAGTCCGGGGCGGTCGTTGCCCGTAATTCTTATCAGTATCTGTTCTTCTTTATTGGTATTGGTATTTGTATTCATTCCATTACTTTTTTACTTGTAACTACAAAAGTAAGCCTTTTTATCGTAACTTACAAATAAAAGTGTAGAGTTGTTGGCATTTTGGCATAAAGTATGCAGGGCTTTTTCATCGGATTGCGTTCGCCGTCCAATCAGATTGCGTTCGCCTTCCAATCAGATTACCTTTCTCTGTGTATCACGCTACCGCTTCCTTGATGCGTAGCAAGCACGAGCACCTCGGCTATCTGCACGTGTTTCGGAGCTGAAGCAGCGTAGAAAGCTACATCGGCAATGTCGGCTCCGGTGAGCGGGACGATGCCTTTGTATACGTTCTCGGCACGAGCGTTGTCGCCGTGGAAACGCACGTTGCTGAAGTTGGTCTCAACGAGTCCGGGTTTTACGTTCGTCACGCGTACTGCCGATTCGGCTACATCGATGCGTAGGCCGTCCGTAATGGTCTTCACGGCAGCCTTAGTGGCGCAATAGACGTTGCCGCCGGCATATGCCGCATCGCCCGCCACGCTACCGATGTTGATTACGTGACCCTCGTTACGCTCCACCATAGCCGGCACGATGAGACGTGTCATGGTGAGAAGACCCTTTATGTTGGTGTCTATCATCGTGTTCCAGTCTTCGGGGTCGCCCTCGTATTCCTTCTCGAGACCGAGTGCGAGTCCGGCATTGTTAATCAGAACATCAATAGTCTGCCATTCGGGTTCGAGCGAAGCGATAGCCTGCTTTGCAGCTTCGGCGTCGCGCACGTCGAACACCAAGGTGCGCACCTTCGTGCCCTCGGCTTCGAGCTGTGACTTTATTTCTGCTAATTTCTCTGCGCGGCGAGCCGTGAGGATAAGATTGTATCCGCCCTCGGCAAACTTTCTTGCGCAGACTTCGCCGATGCCGCTTGTAGCTCCGGTTATGAGTGCTGTCTTTTTCATAATAGTCTGGTGTTAAATTGTTTAATCTGTTTAGGTATAGTTCTACTTCACTACTTTGTGACCTTCGTCAACCCATGCGTTGTAGCCTTTGTCGAGCTCTACAACTACATAGCCGTTGCGCACGAGTATGCTTGCAGCCTTCTTGCTGCGTTTGCCGCTGCGACAGTTCACGGCTATCACTCTGTCTTTAGAAAGTGTTTTGCACGCCTTCTGTTCGAAGTCGGGCTTCAGCACGTCTATATTAACAGCGTTCTCGATATGTCCCGCAGCGAACTCTTCAGCTGTGCGCACGTCAAGTCGTACCACTGTTGTGTCGGCTATTATCTTCTCGTAGGCATCTGCCGACACGCTCTCGAAACCCTTGTTCTGCGCCTTGCAAGAGAAGATGGCGCAGAGCATAGTAAGTATGCTCATAATTCTGATTGCTTTCATTATTAAATAGGTTGTTATTTTATTTTTACTCAATTCATCACCACATCAAGCACCATCATCAGTACGAAGCCGATGGCGAAACCTATAGTGCTGAGGTTGCTGTGCTGCCCGCTTGAGGCTTCTGGTATCAGCTCTTCCACTACTACGTAGAACATGGCGCCTGCAGCAAAGGCGAGCATGTATGGAAGGGCTGGCATCAGAAGCGATGCGAGCAACAGAACGGCGATGGCTCCGATGGGCTCGACGACTCCACTGAGAGATCCTAACACGAATGATCTCCACCGACTGTTGCCTGCTGCGCGCATAGGCATTGAGATAATGGCTCCTTCTGGGATGTTCTGTATGGCTATGCCTAATGATACGGAAATGGCTGCGGCTAAGGATATGTGCGAAGAGCCGTTTTCGGCTCCTGCAAACACTACGCCTACAGCCATACCTTCGGGCAGGTTGTGTATGGTTACGGCAAGGGCAAGCATGGCGGTCTTTGACAAGTGAGACTTGATGCCCTCGGGCTTGTCTGTGCCTATGTGCAGGTGAGGCGTCAGTTCGTCGATAAGCAGCAGGAAACCTATACCCATCAGGAAACCAACGGCAGCCGGCACTACCGACCATGCGCCGCTATCGGCCTTCATTTCCATAGCAGGAATCAGCAAAGACCACACAGATGCGGCAACCATCACTCCCGAAGCGAAGCCCAACAGTGTCTTTTGCAATCGTGCAGACATCTCGTCTTTCATAAAGAACACGAAAGCCGATCCCAACATCGTTCCCAATAACGGAATTAGAAGTCCTACGATTATTGTAGTTGTCATTTCTGTCATATTCTTCTTTTTAACTTGTTTGTTACGATGCAAAGATACAACTTTGTTGTGAGCCGGGCAATACCTAAAAGTGATGCTTCTTTATTTCTCGTACAATTCTATCGGTAGTCCGTCGGGGTCGCTGAAGAACACAAACTGCTTGCCGGTATATTCGTCCGAGCGGATTGGTTCGTGCTTTATGCTCTTGCTGTCGAGTTCGCTGACCGCCGCCGTGAGGTCGTCCACCTCGAAAGCAAGATGGCGCAGACCGGCTGCTTCGGGATAGGAAGGACGTGCAGGAGGATTGGGGAAGGAGAACAACTCTACGACGTACGAGTCGCCAAGAAAGCAGTCTGCCTTCCATGAGTCGCGTTTCTCGCGATAATGTTCGCTCTTTATATTCATGCCGAGCACATCAGTATAGAACTGCTTTGAGCGCTCGTAGTCAGAGCAGATTACGGCTACGTGGTGTACTTTGTTGAGTTTCATAATATTCTTTCTAATTTCCTGTTTATGTTATGCGCTGCAAAAATAATTGCTTTATATGTAAACTCCAAATTTTATTGAGTAAAACAATATTCTCAATGGTATGTTATAAAAAATCGAGAGTAGGGAGTGGAAAAGTTGAAAGTTATAACTACCTTTGTTGAGGATTATCGTTGTTAGAAGAAACATCATATCATTCAACCTCCAACTCTTAATTTATAAATATGGCATTATCCAATATAGAGAAACATTACAATAAGCACCCTGAAGACCTTCGCTTGCAGCGCAGGCACGGCATCGTAGAGTTCGAAACCACCATGCATCACTTGCGCCGTTTTATCAAGCCCGACTCGTTGTTGCTCGATATAGGTGCTGGAACTGGACGCTACACATCGGCTCTTATGGCAGAAGGTTATCGGGTGAAGGCTGTAGAACTGGTGCGACGCAACATCGAGGTGTTCCTGAAGCGTGAGCCGACGGCAGATGTTGTGCAGGGCGACGCACGTAACATGCCGTTCCTGCCTACGGCGTATGCTGACGTTACGCTGTTGCTCGGTCCGCTCTATCATCTCATCGGCGACGAGGAGAAGTTAAAGGCTCTGAACGAGGCAAAGCGCGTGACCAAACCGGGCGGACTGATTTTTGTGGCATACTTGATGAACGAATACAGCATTCTGTCGTATTGCTTCGACGAGGATAGAATAGAAGGACTAATGGAGCGTGGCGCCGTTGACGAGAACTTCCATATTCAGGCTCAGGCAGACGAGCTTTACGACTATGTGCGTATAGACGACATCAACCGACTTGACGAACGGGCAGGCTTGGAACGTGTAACCATCTTCTCGCCCGACGGCGCTTCCGACTATATGCGTACACGTCTCAACCGCATGAGTGACGAGACGTTTGCGCGTTTCATAGAATATCAGAAGTGCATCTCCGAGCGTGCCGACCTTATTGGAGCTGGCAGCCATGTGGTGGATGTTGTGAGAGTTCCCTAACCAGTAGCCTCTGCTCTCTATTTTATGATGCCGTTATCCGTATCGCGTAGGTTTATGCGTTTTTCTGCCGAATTGTGCTTGCTTCCTCTACTCAGTCGCCAAGAGATGTTCAGCGAAACCAGATTGCCCATCCACTTTGAATAGCCTATGGTATGCTTGTAGAGATTGCGGTTGAGCAGTTCGTTCTCGTATGCCTTGTAGTTGTTGTTTAACGGATTCGCCCACGACAAGGAGAACTGCCAGTTGCGCCATGCGTGTGATGCTTTCACGACAGAATAGGCTCCGTTGTAGCCTTTCGATTCGCCCTCTAAAAAGCGGTTGCCGTTGTCTACGTATCCCTGCAGCGTGAATCTACCGAGATAAGCCGTGATGCCGGCTGCATAGAACCAAGAGGTGTAGCAATGTGTATAGTCATTGCTGTAGTTGAAGCATCTGTACAATCCTCCGTTGGCTGCAATCTGAAGCTTTTCGGGCAAAAGCCAGTAGCCGGCGTATGCCATAACGCTCAAGGCGTCTATCTCCTTTTGGTTTATCTGTGTATAGACGAATTGATTGTCTTGGGTACGTTCATAATGAGCCATATTAGGCTTGAAACATTGCTTGAAGTAGCCGTCGACGAAGGCCTGCAAGCGATTGTTGTTATACGAAAACTGCAGGCGGTGCTCCATATCATGCGACGGTTTCAAATCGGGATTTCCTTTGGTCCATTCCATGCTATTTGTGCGAATCATAACATCGCTTGTCATCGCTATGCGAGACACCTTGTCCTGCATCTGATAAGTATAGCTCATCTGCAAGCCGTTGTTGATCTGATATGTGAGCGAAGCCTTCGGGTGAAAAGTCCAGAAATTGAATCTGTGACCGTTCTGCGTGTAATGAATGTAACTTACGCCAGCACCTAACGTGTAGCGCAGCTGGCGTAGCATACCTTTGATTTCTGCAAAGCCATACAGACGGTTATTGTTTGTCTTAGTAAGAGACGAAGCATCGCCAAGATAACCATTCTTTATGTATTTATAGCTATAGTTCACGCCCGTAGAGAACGTGAAGGGCTTCAGCCGATTCTCGTAGATTACCTCCGCAAGCAAGGATGTTGTCTTGCCGTCTACATTGTATTTATAAGGAGAACCCTCGTCATAGAAAGAGCTGGTATGCGTGGAGATGTATGTGCCTACGGCATTGGCGGTAAGAGACTGACGTGGAGATATCTGGCTGAAGAAGTAGACGTCCAATGCCGGCGAATAGCTTTTGTCAGCATCGCAACTTGTTGTTTGGTATTGCCGAGCGCCGTCCTTAATATCCTTAATATTGTAGTTGTCGGGAGCGTTGTTGAACGCTCCACTAAATGATGTCTGAAAGACGGTGGCTGTAGAGTCAGTCCAGTTGTATGTCAGTTTTGCTTCGTGCGCAATAGCTTTACGAAGCGTCTCCATATCGTTTCGTTCTATTCTGTGTATGCTTCCGTCAGTCAATGTATATTCTGCTGACTGTTTGCTCTTGCTTCCTTTTGTACGATACCCGCTCAAATCGTAGGAAAGCGACCATTCGCTTTTGCCGCGGTTCCACTTACCGTAAACCATGCCATCGCCCTGCAAGGTGGTAAGCGCCGAAGTGAGGTCGGTACCAATGGTATATCCGCTCTCTTTTCTGCGTGTAATGATATCAACGACATAAGCTATACCGTCGCCATAACGCACTCCAGAATTGTTTATGAAGTCAATCTTCGTGATGTTCTTCGGATTGAGAGCCAACATCTCCGACTTGTCCACAACGATGCCATTTATTCTGATCTGAATGCTGCCGCGGTTGTCGATAGCTGTAATGGAGTGGTTGATATTGTCGATACGCAGATTGGCAAGCGAGAGCTTCTCAAGAATGCTGTAGCCGTTGTTCGATGACTGTTTTTGAGCATCGGTAGGGTAGAGAACCATGCCGTCGGGCTTGTTCACAACCTTGGCTGCCTTTACCGTAACCTCATTGATCGTAATGGTTTTGTCCACATCCTGGGCAGAAGCGGAGAATGCGGAGGAGAGAATAATGGAAAGTGTAATCAATCGTTTCATTTTGCACCAATTTTGTTATGGTGCAAAGTTATAATCTCCTTAAAAGAAAGCCAATTTACGAGTCTGACATTTACCTGACAATTGGCTGACAAAAGACTATCTACTTGATTATCAGACTATAGCTCTTGCCTCTGTCTGACTGGATCTTCAGCGTGCTATGAGTCTCTATGATTGGCTTTATGCGCTTTATCAGCGTGTAGAGCGTGTCGCTTGCATCGGGCTTCTTCGGCCATAGTCGGTCGCAAATGTGCTGTTTTGATAGAGTATGCGTGTCGCTTGTTATGAACATTTCGAGCAGAGAATGCTGCATAGGCGTAAGACGAATTTGCTCGCCCGAAAGCGTCATGAACTTGTCGTTATAAAAGACAATGCCTCCGTACGATATGCCTTGCGCAATCAGCTCCGGTCTTTTCCTTTTTATGTACCACAAGCTGCACAATAGCCACAGCAATCCGGCAAACAGAAAAGACCCTGATGCCTTTTGGTCGGACATCATGAAGGTAGTTGCGAAGCCACAGTTAGCCTCCGCCACGAGTCGGGTCTCCCAACGTCCGTCCTTGCGCACAGTACGCATGGCTATGCCTGCCGTGTCTTTCAGTTCTGCTATGGTGAGGCAGTTGCGATAGCAGCGTATGGTGTCTGTTGTGACCATATTGTCGGGCATTTTCACAAGCACCTGTTCCAAAGCCCGATTCACATCCTGCGCTATTATATTCTCTGTTCTGCGATAACTGTTTATGCTTGTACACAATGCGCAGAGCATAAGAAAACTGAATATCATGTAGGGAAGAGTCTTCATAATTTGCACGATTTATTAAGTAGGCTATGTTTGTCAGCCACAAATGTACATTTTTATTATAAAACTCGCAAACGTTTTTTTTGATTTTGCAAGTCGTTATGTACAAAAACCTTTACAGATAATGATTTTTGCGGAGTTTTAGTTTGATGTTTGAAAAATAATGTATAATTTTGTTTCCTACTAATCTTAAGGTATAACTATGAATTGGAAAAAACTACAGAATGGTTCTGACATTAGAGGCGTGGCTCTTGAAGGTATTGAAGGAGAACACGTTAACCTCACACCCGAAGTTATAGAAACAATCGCAAAGTCGTTCGTTCGCTGGATAAGAAACAACTCTGACTGCGAGACGCCGACTATTGCGGTAGGTATGGATTGTCGTCTTTCTGGCAGCAGCATCAAGAGTGCGTTTGTGAAGGGCGCTGTTGAGGCTGGCGCGAATGTCGTAGACTGCGGACTGGCTTCTACTCCAGCCATGTTCATGACCACTATCAGTGAGCATGTGGAGGCTACGGCTTCGGTTATGGTGACGGCAAGTCATCTGCCTTTCAACCGCAACGGACTTAAGTTCTTCACTCCTAAGGGCGGTCTCGACAGCAAGGACATTGCTTCTATCCTTACGATAGCAGAGAATGGAGAATTTGCTTTTGAAGGCGCGAAGGGCAGTTCGTCAACACTCGACTTCATGGATATCTACTCTCGTCATATTGCCGACTACATCTGTGAGGGTGTGAATGCTGATGATTATCAGCATCCGCTTAAGGGCATGCACATTATTGTAGACGCAGGCAACGGCAATGGCGGATTTTTCGAGAAGATATTGAGTATGCTTGGCGCCGACACAAAGGGCAGCCAGTTCCTCGATCCTGACGGACGCTTCCCTAACCATATTCCTAACCCTGAAGATCGTGAGGCGATGGCTTCTGTCTGCAAGGCTGTGGAAGAAAGCGATGCCGACCTTGGTGTAATCTTCGATACAGACGTAGACCGTTCGGCTATCATCGGCAGAAAGGGCGAACCAATCAACCGCAACTCTCTCATTGCGCTTATATCTTCCGTGATACTGGATGAGCATCCGGGAAGCACAATCGTAACCGACTCTGTAACTTCAGACGGACTTGCTGAGTATATCAGCGAAAAGGGAGGCAGGCACCACCGCTTCCGCCGCGGATACAAGAACGTGATAAACGAGGGCATCCGTCTGAACGAAGCAGGTGAGGAGTGCTGGTTGGCTATTGAGACATCTGGTCATGCGGCTCTGCGCGAGAACCACTTCCTCGACGACGGCGCTTATCTTGCAGCAAAGCTCATAGTCTTCGCAGCAAAGCTGTACAAGGAGGGTAAGCAGGTGCATGAGGTGATAGCTTCGCTGAAGCAGCCAAAGGAGAGCAAGGAGATAAGAATAAAGCTCACCGATCCCGACTTTAAGGCTCAAGGCGCGAAGGTGCTTGAGGATATGAAGGCAAAGGCAGGAGGAGTGGAAGGCTGGACGATTGTTGAGCCAAACTACGAGGGACTGCGTGTAAGTTGCGGCAATGTGGACGAAGCCGGTTGGTGGTTGCTGCGCATGTCGCTGCACGACCCGGTTATGCCTCTTAACATCGAGAGCAACGTAGAAGGTGGTGTTGAGGCTATCGAAGGCAAACTGAAGTCGCTCGGACTTATTTAATTATTAAAGGGCTGGATTCCTTTGTGGAACCCAGCCCTTGTTATGTTTTATATATAATGAGTCTTTGTTTATATATAATGTGAGATTAGAGGTTGTTCGTAATCTCTTTGCCCATTTGCATTACGTATGTGAGGTTGATGTCCTTGTCGAACACCATGAGGTCGGCATCCTTGCCTTCCTCGATAGAGCCCTTGCGGTCGAAGACGCCCATGATCTTTGCTGGCGTTTCGCTCGCCATGCGGAACACATCAATCATCGGTATCTCTGCCTTCTGTATGCAGGTGCGTATGAGAACGTCCATTGTGGCGATAGAGCCGGCAAGTACCGAGCGGTCGGCCAGCTTGCAAACGCCGTCTTCCATAATGACGCGAGCCTCTGCAGACACGTCGCCTTCGCTCGCAGCGTAAGCCAAAGAGTCGGTTATGAGAGCGGTTTTCTCGACACCCTTTATCTTATACACAATCTTGAGCATAACTGGCGGTACGTGTATGCCGTCGGCAATCACCTCTACGGTCATGTCCTGCAGCGCATAGACACTCTCTACGGTGCCCGGCACCTTGAACTCGTGCTCCTTGTAGACAACCGGCATAGCGTTGTAGAAGTGAGAAGCGTGAGTCATTCCGGCGTCGTGTGCCTTAACTACGTCTTCGTATGTGGCGCGTGTGCAGGTGAGAGCAGAGAGAACGCCGTGACTACGCAGCTCTTTTATGAATCTTACAGAGCCGGGCAGCTCGGGCGCCTCGTCCCATCGCTTGATGCACTTGTACTTCTTTAGCAGCGACTCGTATTCGTAGATGATCGGCGCCTTTATGAGCACAGGGTTCTGCGCACCAGCCTGCTTGCGGTTGATGTATGAGCCCTCGATGTGCAGACCAAGTACCGGGCTGTCCTTCTCGTTCATGAGTTTCTCGCACACCGTGCAAGCAGCCTCGATGGTAGGAATTGTAGAAGAAGAGAGCGTTGGGTATATAGCGGTGGTGCCATGCTTGAGATGCGCATTAACAGCCGCCCGGAAAGCGTCCTCGCACCCCTCTATGAAGTCGCGTCCGCCGCCACCATGAGCGTGCATATCAATGCCGCCGGGGACTATATATCCCCCCTTGGCATCGATGATTTCGGCTCCGACCACATGAAGGTTGATGTTAGAGACGGCCCTGATTCTATTGCCGTCGGTAACAATGGAGCCGCCATCAAGCCATCCTTTAGGTGTGAGGATGCGACCATTGACAAATTGTTTCAACATAGTGTTTTCGGTTTAGAGTTCGTTTGTAACCTCGTTGCCCATCTGCATTACGTATGTAAGCTTAAGGTCTTTGTCGAACATCATGATGTCGGCGTCCTTGCCGTCCTCGAGCGATCCCTTGCGGTCGAAAACGCCCATGATCTTTGCAGGCGTCTCGCTCGCCATGCGGCATGCGTCCTCCATCGGTATGTTCGCCATCTGTACGCAAGTGCGTATGAGGCGGTCCATTGTGGCGATAGATCCGGCAAGCGCCGAGTGGTCTGCCAGCTTGCACACGCCGTCTTCGAGTATGACACGCGGGTCGAACGCCACGCCCTCGTCGCTTGCAGCGCACGCCAGAGAGTCGGTGATGAGCGCAGTCTTCTCTACGCCCTTGATCTGATAGACGACACGAAGCATAACCGGCGGTACGTGTATGCCGTCGGCGATCACCTCTACGGTCATATCGGGCAGGGCGTAAACACTCTCTACGGTGCCCGGCACCTTGAACTCGTGCTCTTTGTAGACAACGGGCATGGCGTTGTAGAAGTGTGTGGCGTGCATCATGCCCGCCTTATGTCCGGCCACGACGTCAGCGTATGTGGCGCGAGTGTGGCCGATAGAAGCCACGACGCCATGCTTGCGGCACGACTGTATGAACTCTATAGAGCCGGGTAGTTCGGGCGCCTCGTCCCATCGCTTGATGCACGGATACTTGTCGAGCAGCGGTTCGTACTCCTCAGCTACTGGCGGCTTTATCCACTCGGGAATCTGCGCGCCCGCCTGCTTCGGATTGAAGTAAGGGCCTTCGAGGTGTAGTCCGAGCACGGGGCTGTTCTCCTCAGCCATGAGCTTCTCGCATGTTTCGCAAGCAGCCTCAATCATGGGGACGGTAGAAGAAGAGAGAGTAGGGAATATGGAAGTGGTGCCATGCTTCATGTGCGCCTTGATAGCCACGCGGAACGCCTCCTCGGTGCCCTCCATGAAGTCGCGTCCGCCTCCACCATGCACGTGAAGATCTACTCCGCCGGGCACGACATAGCATCCTTTAGCGTCGATGATTTCTGCGTCTACGATGTGTAGGTCGCTGTTGGATACGGCTAAGATTTTGTTGCCGTCGATGATTACAGAGCCGCCTTCGAGCCAGCCTTGTGGAGTAAGAACGCGACCGTTGAGTATTTGTTTTAGCATAACTGAATGAATTGTTTAAGAACTTCGCAGGCTGCACGATGTGTCGTCAGGCGACTGAGGGTGCAACGATGCTCTGTTCGTTAGTAGGTTTTTCAGAGAGCAAAGGTACACATTATTTTTATTGTTGCAAAAAAAATCTATGCAAAGAATTATAAAAAAAGACGGTTGTGAGAGGGGTTAATCTCACAATCGTCTTGGTTATTCAGACAGTCAGCATTGTTACCATTGTGTGGTAGGGGCGTTACATTAGTGCGGTAACGATAGTTTTGCTATGCTGTAATGGGTTTTTTGCTACGCGGTAATTGACGTTTCTTGGAAGGGAAACACGTCAGCGGCGGGCGTTATTTGACGAGCTTCTTGAGGCTTTTGCCGTCGGACATGCGTAGGATGTTGATGCCCTTAGAGAGTGTGTTGCGTCGAGCGCCGTCGAGGGAGTAGAGCGCTTTTATTTTTGCTACCTTGTCTTTGTCTTTGACGACGATAGGAGCGACGTCGGTAGCGGAGCCAGCGGCGTCGGGGTCTTGTGTGTCGAGCACCCATGAGACGTAATATTCGTCCTCGTTAAGGTCTTCGGGCGAGATGTGTGCGAAGCCGGCTATGTAGCGTCCGTCGGCAGAGATGGCGCAAGGCGTATTGAAGTAGCCCTCGTCGTAGTCGGCGAGGCGTGTAGCACCGGGGAAGGCGGTAGCGAGACGCTGTATGTCGCTCTCGCCAGCTTTCCAGATGAAGCCGACGCGCGGTCCGTAAGCGCCGCCGTAGAATCCGACGACCGTGCCGTCGTCAGCGACGCCGAAGCCGTAGACCTCGGCACCGACCTCGGCGAAGCGCTCGTCGTCGTCGTTGGGCGTGAAGAACTCGACTTCGTCGGTTTGCAGGTTGTAGCGAGCGGTGGAGATGAGAGAGCCGGAGTCGCCGAGGAACTTCTCGTAGTTGATGATGAGCCACTTGCCGTTGGGGGACATTGTTGTCTGGTCGCAGCTGAACATGGCGTAGGGCTTTGAGGACTCAGCCGTAGCGGCGAAGTAGGGACGAGAGACGGGGTAGGGGAAGAAGGTAGAGCCGTCGTTGAGCAGCGCCCATGTGGTGGCAGGACGAGTAGCCATATCGTCGACGAAGTAGCCGGAGATGGTGGCGTTGTCGGCTACGGAGAGTGCGGCGGCGCCAGCGGACTCGTATCCGAGGAAGGAGTTAGAGGGGAGCGGGAGGTCGCGGGGCGTGCCGTCGTGGAAGATGCAGGGCGTGCCTTCGGTCTGTGCGCCGTCGTAGCGTGCTCCGACGATGTAGCCCCCCGAGGGGCTGATGCCGTTGAAGAGATACTGGTCGGTGGCGCCGTAGGTGGTGCATTTCTGGGTAGAGAAGTCGAACGTAGAGGCCGGTCCGTTCCATCCGACCGCGAGGCCGTTGTTGGCGATAGCCTTTATCTGGAGGTCGACGTCGACGTCGGGGTCGGAGGAGGGGTTGACGTCGAAGTTGACGATTTTGTCGTTTTCGAGGTCGAAGATAAAGCCTCCGAAAGTAGAGGCGTTAGATCCGGCGACGAACTTGGCGTTTGGGGACATGGCGGTGATAGTGAGTCCGTTATGGTCGGCGTCGGGCAGTTCGGTGATGCCATTCTGGGCGAGGGCTGCGTTAAGCGAAGCGAGAAGCGCAGCGATAGAAAGTAGCGTTTTCTTCATGTTTGTGTGTGTTTTTGTTAAACAAAATGTTATCTATTTGCGTGCAAATTTAGAAAATTTATTATTGTTTACAAAAGGAAACTTGAAAAAAGTTTATTAAAACGAGTTTTTGCTTTCAATTATGGATATATTTCTATATGGCTGCTACCGGAGTTGCCGTCCTTGATGATGCGTATCTGGGTGGTAATGCGTTCGGACATGGTGTCGGTATGGCTGATTACGCCTACTTTCTTTCCTTGAGACGACTGGAGCATTGCCAAGGAGTCGATAACTGTGGCAAGAGTGTCGGGGTCGAGCGTGCCGAAGCCCTCGTCGATGAAGAGATTCTCAAAACTGATGTTACGTGACGAGAGAGAGGAAAGCCCGAGCGCCAGTCCGAGCGAGACGATGAAAGTCTCGCCACCAGAGAGAGACGTCGTGTCGCGCACGTCGTCGGCACGGTCGTGGTCGACCACGCGGATGCCGAGCGAATTCTTCACCTGCTGAAGTTCGTATCGAGAGTTGAACTTTCTGATTTCGACGTTTGCATGCTCAATGAGGAAACGCAGCGTGTAGCATTGAGCTATCTTGCGTAGCGTCTTGCCGTCGCCCCCGATGGCGTCAGCGATCTCCTCCCATTCGCGTTTTGCGACTTCCGCTTTCTGCTTTTGCGCAAACATATTGCCCATCAATTCTTTAGCCATGTTGTGACGTTGGAGTCGGGCTTTGGTGTCGATGAGTTCTTGGTTGGAGACGTTCTCAAGTTCTGCTTTTTTTTCGAGCAGCGCCTCTTTCTGCATATCGGGTTTCTTCAGCAGAAGCTCGTGCATAGAGCGGTTTTCGTTGCGAAGAGTAGTTTCTGCAGAGGTGAAGGCATCTCGCAATCGCTTTTGAATGGTGCGAATGTGCTCCCAATTCTCGGTAGAGTAGAGGAGATGAGCGATAGAGTCTTCAGTAAGAATATTCTCGGTATGAGCCTTGTTGTAGTCTGCCAGCCACGCCGAAAGTTCAGCATTCCGCTTGTTTATAGAGTCGTGCTCTTTTTCTTTCTGCGTTTTGGTTGCAGATTCTTTACCCCGGACCTCATTGAGTAGTTCGCGCAATCGTGAAATGGCTTCAGTCTTAGCTTTCACTAAGCTGTCAGCCTTTGACTTGGCTGCGTTCAGCGAATTCTCAAATTCGTCAGGATCCTTGTCTCCAATCTCTTTATTTAAATCAAGCCGCTTTGTTTCAGCGATATGCTGTGCATCAACCAAAGCTTCTGCTGCAGACGAGAAAACGGCAGCTTTATCTGAGAGTTGGGCTTTAAGATTTTCGGTTTTTCCCTTTTCAGTTTCGAGCAATGTGTTCGCTTCCGTTACTCTTTTTTCTGCCGTCTGTATCTTTTCTGATGCAGTTTTGGTGTATTCCTGCTTTGCCTTATCAGCTGCATCCATCTGCTTGCGGAGTTTGTCTACAAGCTTTACCTGCTCGTTGTATGCCTTTAGTTCTGCGTCGGAAAGCTTTACCTTCTTTTCGATTTCCGGCATGAGCGATCTGAGCAGATCTTCAGCCTCCGGCCAGTTGTTATGCGCGCAAGCTATCACTTTCCATTCGTCAGAAAGGCTTGCAGTTTCAGAACGGAGCGTTTCTATAGTTTTGCTTATACCGTCCAAAAGTCCTTTGTTCCTACTCTGTTCTTTGGTGAGCTGCTGTTTTTCTGTCTGTTGGGCGTTGATCTGCGCACGTTTACCGTCAATAAGAGCGTTCATATCGTCGATTACCGGTAAGATGGCATCCTTGTCGCTGTAAGGATGATGCGTAGCACCACATAGCGGACAAGCTTCACCTTCTGTAAGATTGCTACGATGCAAAGCCCAGTTTTCGCTTGTCATAAGGGCGTACGACTTGAGAAGAATTTCGAGTTCCTTATTAAGTTCTTCGATTCTGTATTTCTTAAGTTGTTCTGAGATTACAGCGTTTCTGTCTGTCAACACCTTTTGCTGGCAGACATTCTTGTCGTGTTCTGTACGCTTTGCCTTCAAAGCAGCTTGTATGCGAATTGCAGAATTGAGGTCTGTAAGGTTTCGTTCTGCCATCGTCTTAGAATCTTGAAGCTTCGCAGCATCGCAACATTCAAGCTTTTTGTTCTCTTCCTCGTATGAAGATGTGGCATTCTCAGCCTTTTGCGACAAAAGCTTCTCTTCTTCCTTCGTTCGCTGCTGCAAGGCAATCAGACTTTCCTTCGATTTGCTAAGCGCAGCTTCTGCAGCTTCAATATTCTTCCTGTTATCAGCTACAGCTTTCTCAGCTTTAACTTTGGCATTCTCGGCTTCAGTTTTTGCTTTTGCCTTGTCGTTGAGAGCTGTCTGCAAAGCCTCGAGTTCGGTTCTTATCTGGCGGGCTTTATTGATATGAGGTTTTTGAATTTCCAGTTCCTCCGAAGCCTTTTGTGCATTGGTTACAAGCAGTTTGAGTTCAACATCTTCCTCCTGCTTTATCTCCTTTTCTTTATTTAAGATAGCAGACTCCAACTCTTTTAGGGTTTTCTCCAGAGAAGCAATGTTTGTTTCGGATGTCTTGATATCTTTTAACAGGGCTACGGCAGGGATGGTTGCATCGTGAAGCGAGAGACGAGCTACTTGCTCTGCAAAAGAATCTATCTGACTTTTTGCTTCGTTGAAAGCCTGCTCAAATTTTACGATGTTTTGCTGGTGCTTTTCAAAAGTAGTGTACCAGGCAAGCGCTTCTGTTATTTTCTGCAACTCCTCTTTTATCTGCTTATCCAACTTCTCCAGTTCGTCGATGCGCTCCTTTACGCTACAGAGATCTTCTTCGGGTATAAGGTCCTTCTCTTGAGCTGTGAAGTTGGCTGCAATCAGATCGTAGGCTTTAACGGCTTCGTCCTTTTTCTGCTTTATCTCTTTGGCTATGTTTGTGTACAATTCCTCACACCCGATGAGCTTTTCGAGCAATTCATAGCGTTCATTTTCCTTGGCAGTAAGGAAGTTTGCAAACGATCCTTGGGCTATAAGTACGGTTCGCAAGAACTGTTCGTAGTCCAGACCGATGATAAGAGGAAGTCTATTCCAGTCGTCAACCTCTTCTGTAGGTACACCATTGTTGACATCAATCTTGTAGAGAGACAGAGTAGGATCTTCAAACTTTTTAGTTTTCATGCGGACATACCATTCTGCGCGGTATAGTGTGCCGTTGTTCGCAAGAAAAGTAAGTTTGCTATAGCCTTCCTTCTTGCCGCGTGTGAGGATGTTGCGCGAGTCAGTAGGCGCAAGTCGACATTTCTCTTCAGAACTCAAATTGCCGAATACTTCGATATTCTGATTGCGGTCGCCTTTCTTGCGTGGATAGCGTGGTGCACGATTGTATAGCGCAAGGCATATAGCGTCAAGAATCGTAGACTTGCCGCTACCGGTAGGACCGACAATACTGAATATCGTACTGTCGCCTAATGCTCCTTCTTCAAAGTTGATTGTCTCGCCTCCTATACGGTCGAGAGATGCAAGGTTCTGTATTTCGAGCTTTATGAGTTTCATTAGTTCATGTTTCCTTTAATGTGTTCGAGTAACTGCTTGAGAATCATTTCTTGATGTTCGGTCATTTCCGCATTGTGTTTAACGGCGAACGTTTCCTTTAACGTGTCAAGAGGGTCGCGATTGAGGATGTCATCAATACTTTGAATATGATGGTTGTCGACTATCGTACTGAGGTCAAGAGTGGGTATTATTTTCTGTATTTTACAAAGAACTGCATTCTTCTTGCTGATGATTGCTTCCAGTTCCTTGATGTCATCATTACTTACCTTCTCCAGTTTCACCTTAAGGACAAGATATACGAAATGGTCGTCCAACTTATCGTCCGTTCTATCAGGCAACTTCTCTCTGATTAGTTTCTGCAGCTTCTTCGGAGTGAGTTCTTCGTCTCCTTCCGGCAGGATGCATAACTTATGCTGTGGCGTATATTCGATAAACTCTACCTTAGGCTTTTGTGTGTTGGAGATCGTTACCATATCGACACCATGTTTATAGTCGATTTCGGCAAAAGACATAGGCAGAACACTTCCCGTATAACGTGCCCAGTCTGTATTCCATATATGCTGACGCTTATGTATATGGCCACAGGTAAGATAGTCGGGGTGTCCAATCCAACCTTGCATGTTCACCTCCTCCTGTCCGCCGATAACTATCTTCTCGCTGGCATCCTTTGTAGCGATGTCAGCGCCTTTAGCGTACATGTGTGCCATCATTACGATTGGCCTGTCTGGATAAGTTTCACGAGCCATACTTGTGAGGTTGCGCAGAAAGGTGTTTACTCCTTCCGAATAACATGCATTCTGCACAATATCGCTTCGCAGGTATGGAACTGTGAGCACAACAATTTCTTCCCCGTTTTTATTTCTTACGGGTACCATTAGGTCGTTGTAGTCAATATCCCATTTCCCACCGTCGTTGTCAGCGTTCCATGTGCGACGCACGTTTCCCCTTATCTCTACATTATGTCGTGTGAGGAGGGCGCGAGGAGCTTCAAGACGACTGGCTGAGTCGTGATTGCCCGCTGTTATGATAATCAGCATCTGAGGGGATGCTTGGGTAGCGTCAGCCAGAAATTCATAATAGGCAGATTGGGCAGCAGCGGAAGGATTGCCATTGTCGAATACATCGCCTGCTATAAAAAGGGCATCGGGCTGTTGCTCTTCAATTCTTTGAAGAAGCCATTTTAGAAAGTGTTTATGCTCTGGCAGACGGTCGTTGCCATGGAAGAGGTTTCCGATGTGCCAGTCGCTTGTTGTTATCAGCTTCATATGTTTAGTTTTTCTTCTCAAGTTCGTGAAGGCTCTCCATTTTCTTTGACTCGAGGAATTCGTAGATGCCGCCCAGGTGTTCTTGAACGCGTCCGTCTCCGAATTCGTAGACTTTAGAGACGAGGCCGTCGAGGAAGTCGCGGTCGTGGCTTACGACGATGAGCGTTCCGTCGAAGTCCTGTAGTGCCTGCTTGAGCACGTCTTTGGTGCGTAAGTCGAGGTGGTTTGTCGGCTCGTCGAGAATGAGCAGGTTGACCGGCTGTAGCAGGAGTTTGAGTATAGCGAGCCGTGTGCGTTCTCCTCCGGAGAGCACCTTCACCTTCTTTGTCGACTCTTCGCCTCCGAACATGAAGGCTCCGAGTAGGTCGCGTATTTTGTTGCGTATCTCACCCTTCGCCACGTCGTCGATGGTCTGGAAGACAGTGAGCTCGCCGTCGAGGAGCGACGCTTGGTTCTGTGCAAAGTATCCGATATGTACGTTGTGTCCGATCTGTAGCTTTCCCTGGTTTTTCAGTTGTCCCATGATGCACTTGACGAGAGTAGACTTACCCTCGCCGTTTCGTCCGACGAAGGCTATCTTGTCGCCTCTCTCGACGGTAAGATTGACGCCGCTGAAGACAGTCTTGTTGTTGAACGCCATGGCTACGTCGTTCATCTGGACGGGGTATGCTCCGCTTCGTGGTGAAGGCGGGAACTTCAGTCGGAGGTGGCTTGTATCCTCCTCGTCGACCTCGATGAGTTGGAGTTTTTCGAGCATTTTTACGCGGCTCTGCACCTGGAGTGTTTTTGAGTATGTGCCTTTGAAGCGTTCGATGAAGTCGCGCGTCTCGGCGATGAATTTCTGCTGTTCTTCGTATTTCTTGAGTTGCTGTTGGCGTCGCTCTTTTCGCAGCTCGAGATATTGGCTATATGAAGCCTTGTAGTCGTAGATGCGTCCGAGGGTGACCTCGATGGTGCGTGTTGTGATGTTGTCGACGAATTTTCGGTCGTGGCTGATTACGACTACCGCCTTAGAGCTGTTGGTGATGAACTGTTCGAGCCATTGGATGGACTGGATGTCGAGGTGGTTGGTAGGCTCGTCGAGGAGGAGGACGTCAGGCGCCTTGAGGAGGAGTTCGGCGAGCTCGATGCGCATTCGCCATCCTCCGGAGAACTGGCTTGTGGGGCGGTTGAAGTCGGAGCGTTGGAAGCCGAGTCCGAGTAGCGTTTTCTCGACGTGCTCGTCGAAGTGGGTGGAGTCGATGGCGTAGAACCGCTCGGAGAGGGCGGACAGCTTCTCGATGAGCAGCATGTAGTCGGGGCTCTCGTAGTCGGTGCGGGTAGTGAGCTGGTTGTTGATGCGGTCGATTTGCGCCTGGATTTCATGGAGATGGGCGAACGCCTGGCACGTCTCGTCGAACACGGTGCGCTTGTCTTCGGTAAGGAGGTGCTGGGGGAGGTAGGCCACGACGCAGTCTTTGGGCATCGAAACGGAGCCGCGTGTGGCTGTGCGGACGCCGGCCAAGATCTTGAGCAGCGTGCTCTTGCCGGCTCCGTTCTTGCCCATGAGAGCTATACGGTCCTTAGGGTTTATCTGGAAGGAGACGTCTTTAAAAAGGGTGGTGCCGCCGAACTCGACGGTTAGTGCATCGACTGTAATCATGTGTGCTTATTGGGTTGTTATTTAACTTGTCTGTAATAGGGGTTTTTGGGTGATTCATCCGCAAAGTTACGAATTTCTCGATTAAAATTGCTAACTTTGCTGGCTAAAAGAGTTTTTTGGCTGCGGAGACCTTTAGGATGGTTGGTGCAGCAGAGACTGCTGCACCCCCTTGAGGGAGTTTTGCTGCGGAGACCTTTAGGATGGTTGGTGCAGCAGAGACTGCTGC
>OWIP01000023.1_pt1 | contig 103504 bp, 76 predicted proteins | sample 1732581 | NCBI WGS metagenome assembly OWIP01 (sample SAMN05065731, study PRJEB22554) | human gut metagenome | biome: ENVO:2100002; feature: ENVO:00000062; material: ENVO:00002003 | host: Homo sapiens | place: USA
ATAGGCTCCGGTCTCGTGGGCTCGGAGATGTGTATAAGAGACAGGGAGGGGCTTTTATACTCTTTCCAGGAACGCCTTCGTCACTTCGAACGATCCTTCAGCCATACGCTCCCAGAAGTCGTAGTACATCTGTGCCTTGTGGTCTTTGAGCGGAATATCACTGATGATGCGGAAACTGACGAACGGCGTGTTATAGATATAGCAGGTCTGCGCTATAGAGCAGCTCTCCATGTCTACAGCCATTGCCGTTGGGAAGTTGTCGAGAATCTGCTGCATCTTCTCGCGAGAGTTGACAAACCAATCGCCGGTGACGATGAGTCCGGCGTGAACCTGCGTGTGGCAGTTGAGCGATGTAGCCTTCTCAACGAGAGCGGCGTCGCTCTCGAAGCGTTCGGGCATGCCGAGCACCTGACCCATTGCGCACTCGTCGCCGCAATAAACGTCGTGGTAGCAGCAAGCCGTGCTCACCACCACCTCGCAAACCTCAAGACTCGTGTCGGCACCGCCAGCCACGCCGGTAGAGATGACCAGGTCGGGATGGAACGCCGCAATCATCTCCGACGCTCCAACCGCTGCGTTCACCTTTCCGATGCCACACTTCTGCATTACAATTTCGTTCTCACCGATGCGGCCCACAACGAAAGTGCGGCCCGCAACGGTCTGTTCCTTCTTGTCGGACGCAAGAGTCTGCAGCTGTGCAAACTCCTTGTCCATTGCTACGATTACACCTATGCGCATTTGTCGTTTGTATAATGATTCGTGCGCAATTACTTCTTAACCTGAATTACGAGATACTTGCTGGTAGACCAGAAGATCTGCGGATTGCTGATGCGCAGAACGTACTGCTTGTTGGCATCCTGCTGCAAGGTGTAAGAGCTTGAGGGGTGCATAGTGAGAATCTTAGCCGACTTAGAGTAGAGCTTTATCTCCTTCTGCACGCGGATGTCGATCTTTGTGAAGTAGCTCTTGTTGAAGTTCGACTGCAGCACCTTTGATCCGTCGATGATGCGCTGATCCTTCAGTTCTCTCTTTGTGCCGAACGCGAACCATGCGGTGTTGAGCTGTGCGTCCTGATCGTTGATAGTCTCGGTCTTCTTCGACGACTCCTCCTGCAACGACGATACATTGTCGTTAAGGCCAGTGATGGTCTTGTCGAGATCGGCGATGTGTATGTTCTTAGCGTCGAGTTCGGCGCGCAACTGCTGCAGCTGCTGCTCCTTGTCGTTGATCTGCGCTACGAGTTCGTCGATAGTGCGGTGCAGTTGGTCGCCCTTGATGCTCGACTCGCGCAACTGCTGGCGGAGTTTCTCGAGCAAAGCGCGGTTCTGCTGCATTGTAGACGAGATGAAGCGAACGTCCTCGAGCATCTGCTTGCGGCTGCTTGCTCCCTCGCCAGTCTGTGCTACGGTGACGCGGTTCTCAGCCTCGCTTATCTCGCGCAGACCGGTCTGAATCTGGTTGAATGTCTCCATCATGTCGTTAATCTCGTTGTCCTTCTGCGAGATGATTCGCTGAAGCGAGTCGGTCTGCTCTACGTTAGGTGCGTTACCTTCTTTTGACTTGCTAATTAAATCGCATGATGTCACTGACAGCAACATCACAGATAATAATACTAAAGACAGTTTTTTCATATCGTTTTGTTTTTTATTATTCGTCTCTGAATTTCTTCTTCTTGAACTCTGCAGGCGCCGCCTCACGCATAGCATAGCGTTCCTTATTGCTCAGCTTCGGTTTCTTCTCCTTAGCCTGCTCCTTGAGCGCCTTTCTGGCGGAGATGTCAACGCCGGCGCAGCCAGCCACCACGATAACTATCTCGCCGCGCGGCTCGGTCTGCTTGAAGTGGTCTATTATCTCCGAAAGCGTGCCGCGCACGCTCTCCTCATGCAGCTTGGATATCTCGCGGCAGACACTCACCTGACGGTCGTCGCCGAAGAACTCGGCAAACTGCTCAAGCGTCTTCACCAGTCGGTAAGGCGACTCGTAGAATATCATCGTGCGCGTCTCGGTCTGCAGCGACTGCAGCAGCGTCTGGCGGCCTTTCTTCTGCGGCAGGAATCCCTCGAAGCAGAAGCGGTCGCACGGCAGACCCGAGCTTACGATAGCCGGAACGAACGCCGTAGCGCCGGGCAGACACTGCACCGTGATGCCGGCTTTAGCCGCCTCGCGAGCGAGAAAGAAGCCGGGGTCGCTGATTCCGGGCGTGCCGGCATCGCTGATGAGCGCTATCGTCTCGCCAGCCTTCAGACGTTCGACTACGGATGCCGTTGTGCCGTGTTCGTTGAACTTGTGATGCGACATCAGCCGGTTCTTTATATCGAAATGCTGAAGCAGAATGCCCGATGTGCGAGTGTCCTCGGCAAGCACCAGATCTGCCTCTTTCAATATGCGGATGGCACGCATCGTCATGTCTTCCATATTGCCCACCGGAGTAGGCACAATATATAATATACCCATATTGTGGGCAAATATAGTTATATTAATCAAGAACGGCAAAAAAACATGTCGTTTCTTTGCAATTTTTAAAACGTATTCGTAAATTTGTACTCACAATGAAAGCAAATTTAGAGGGCGAGAAGTATCGCCAAGGAAGAATTGAAGTAGTATGCGGTTCGATGTTCTCGGGCAAGACCGAGGAGCTAATACGCCGCATAAAGCGAGCTACCTTCGCTCGCCAAAGAGTTGTTATATTCAAGCCGCAGATAGACACACGCTATTCTGAGGAGGAGGTGGTGAGCCACGACCGTAACTCCGTGATGTCGGTGCCGCTCTCCACGTCAGCCGAGATTCTGAACTACCTGAGCAGTCACACCACAAGCACGGACGGTTACGACTTCGACGTGGTTGGCATAGACGAGGCGCAGTTCTTCGGCATGGACCTCGTTGACGTGTGCAACCAGCTTGCCAACAACGGCGTGCGCGTGATAATAGCCGGCCTTGATATGGACTTCCAATGCACTCCCTTCGGCCCGATACCGGCTCTGTGCGCCGTAGCCGACGAAGTGACGAAGGTGCACGCCATCTGCGTGAAGTGCGGAGCGCTCGCCTACGTGAGTCACCGTCTTGTGCACGACCAGAACCAAGTGCTCATCGGCGAACAGGCCGAGTATGAGCCGCTCTGCCGCGAGTGCTACAAGAAAGCAATGGAACAATAATATGAACGAACAAAAGATTACATTCGACAAAGTGATGCGCTGGACAGCCGTCGGCGGCATAACCGTGGCCGTCTTCGCCATCACCAACTATCTGAGCAGCGTGCTGCTGCCCTTCTTCATCGCGTGGTTCCTGGCATATCTGCTCTACCCGATGGTGAAGTTCATACAGTATCGCATGCACGTGAAGGTGCGCGCCCTGGCTATCATCATCGCCATGCTCGCCATTCTGTCCGTGATCGGACTGCTTGTCTACTTCATCGTGCCGCCGATGGTGAGCCAGTTCCAGAAACTGTACGAGTTCATCCTCCACTGGCTACACCAGACAACGCACACCAACGACTTCTCGCGCATGGCGAAAGACTGGGCTATAAACAACCAGGAGGCGCTGGAGCGCTTCTTCAAAAGCAAGGACTTCAGTGACACGCTGAAGACGACAATGCCGAAGCTCTTCGCCGTGATAGGACAGACAGCCAACATCGTAATGTCTATCGTAGCATCGTGTATCACGCTGCTCTACACGTTCTTCATACTGCTCGACTACGAGTTCCTCACGACGAGCTGGGTGAAGATATTCCCGAAGAAGAACCGTCCGTTCTGGCAGGAACTGGCGCAGGACGTGGAGCGCGAGATGAACAACTACATACGTGGTCAGGGCTTAGTGGCGCTCTGCATGGGCGTGATGTTCTGCATCGGCTTCAGCCTGATGGACTTCCCTATGGCTATCGGCCTCGGAATACTCATCGGCGTGATGGACCTCGTGCCTTATCTGCACACCTTCGCGCTCATTCCTACAGCCTTCCTCGCCATGCTTAAGGCTGCCGACACGGGGCAAGACTTCTGGATGGTGTTCGGCTTGGCGTTCGGCCTCTTCTGCGTTGTGCAGATCATCACCGACATGTACGTCACGCCGAAGATTATGGGCAAGGCGATGGGCCTCAACCCCGCCATACTGCTGCTCTCGCTCTCGGTGTGGGGCGCACTGCTCGGCTTCATCGGCCTGATCATTGCTCTGCCGCTCACGTCGCTCATTATAGCCTACTGGCAACGCTACGTCACTAAGGAGCATCTGAACGACGACGACCCGCCTACAGCAGTAGAAAACCAACAGAAATAGAGGAAAAAGAAGTGGAAAACGTAAAAAACAAACAAAATATTTGCGTAATTTATAAAAAACCACTAACTTTGCACTCGCTTTTGAAATATAAAGCAAATACGGAGACTCGCTAGCTCAGTTGGTAGAGCACAACACTTTTAATGTTGGGGTCATGGGTTCGAGCCCCATGCGAGTCACGCAAAAAGAGGATACAACTTCGGTTGCATCCTCTTTTTTTGTTTAGGCGTTTCGTACGTTTTTGTTCAAAATGGCGATACAGCGGATGCAGGAGGAGATGAAGCAGAAGGAAGCGAACACCAAGCGATTCAGCACATTCGTTTTCTAAACAGCCATATTAGTAGCGGAGGTCTCTGGCCTCCGCAGCAACCAGCGATGCTAACCATTACCATTAGTAGCGGAGGTAAAAGCCTCCGCAGCAACCAGCGATGCTAACCATTATCATTAGTGTCAGACTTGGTGCTGCGGAGGCCGGAGACCTCCGCTACTATTGTGTGCTCCAATCATCGTACTCCGAACGCCGTCCGATCGGTTTCCGTTCGCCGTCCGATTGGATTCCGTACGCCGTCCGATTGGATTCCGTACGCCGCCCAATCGGATTCCGTACGCTACACGATGACATTTCGTGAGCAGAAGGACGAGGCGGCTTATGGATCAGACCGATTCATTGAGGTCGTACAGCACGAGCGAGCCGAGCACGACAAGCGCTATCGCTATCATGAGCGGAGTATGAAGCAGCGTTGTCCAGTCGGCTGATGGGGGAAAGGAGACGGAAGCGGAAAGCGAGAGCGAGCCCACCCTATCCTGTACGGCGTGAACCACGTCGCCGAGGAAACCGCCGACAGCTCCGCACACGCGCAACTTGAGCAGCTGGAAGCCGTCGACGAAGAAGAATACGACTACGCAGACCGCTGCCATCGCTGCCGTCCACAAGCGGTAGAGACGGTAGCAGCGGGCGTCCACTTCCTCGGGCAGACGGCGCATTAGGCGGTCGGTGAATCCGTCGTCGGCGATATCCATGCGAGCGCTGTCGGCGAAGAACCGCTGAAGAAGCGCCTCGTCGACAGTCTCGTCATAACTTGTTTTATTCTTTACATCAGTCATAGCATGATTGAATTTTTACGTTGTCTTTTATTTTTCCACCTACATTTAAGGCCTAAGAATATCCGTTCTGCCGCAGGAAGGCGGTGAGCTTCTGCTTTCCGCGGAAGAGATGCGACTTCACCGTGCCCTCCGCCATGCCCGTTATTGCGGCGATGCGTTCGATGGGATAGCCGTCTACGAGCTGCAGCGTGACGCATGTGCGCTCAGCGTCGGGCAGACGGGCGAGAGCGCCGTAGACATCCATCCCGAGCGACTGGTCTGCACCGGCTGCGGCAGGGCGCGCTGCGTCGAGGTCGTCGGCAGACGGACGCAGCCGGCGCCGATAGTCGTAGAACACGTTGTAGGCTATGCGGAAGAGCCATGTGGAGAACGCCGCCGAGCCGCGAAACGTCCCGATGCTGGTATAAGCCCTTATGAAGGTGTCCTGCGCGAGGTCGTCGCTCAGCTGCGCGTCTCCCAGCGTCTGGTGGAGGAAGAAGCGCCTTATAGGCGACTGATACTTCCTGACAAGACGGTCGAAAGCCGTCTTGTCGTGAAGCTCAGCCACCTGCTGTATAAGAGAGAGATCGTCGTTAGTATCCTTCATATCGTTCTGTCTTTAAAAGAATGGGGTCAATGGTCGGTTTCGTCCTCGTCGTCGCGCTTCTGCCACGGCATCTTACTGTCGTAGTTGTACTTCACAGTGAACATCTGTCCGAGTCCGATGCACGCCACAAGAGCGCCTATGCCCATGAGCGACTGCATACCGAAGAACCAGAAGAAAATCATGAGTCCGGCACCAATCGACGTGTTGCGCACTCCGCGGCGCCACATATACTCGGGCGACTTCTTGCTGAGCGGCTTCATCTCGTCGGTGAACGGTTCGCCCTTCTCCATAGCCATCTCAGTCAGACGCACGCGGTCATTATGGCGGCGCATGAAGTAGCGTATGACGAGTAGAACGATAATGATAGGCGCAAGGAAGCACAGCAGCATCGGCACGAAAACGCACACTATAAGGAAGAGCTTTACGATCCATCCGGGCAAACTGTTGTAGAACTCGAGCAGTTCGTCGCGACTGACAGGGGTATCGTTGTCGAACGTGGCTCCGCCGTTAGCGGCAGACGCCGTGTCGGCAGTTACAGTATCCGAGTAAGCCACGATGCCCTCCGCTTCGTCGGCAGCTTTCTTATCCTTCTTGTCCACCATCTGTGTGTGCGGACGATTGCGGTGAGACTGCGGTGCGGCGGAAGCCATTGGAGCCGCTGCGCTGAGCGCCAGCAGCATTGCCATTAAAAAGATTGTCTTTTTCATATCTGTTCGTATTTTTTAGTTGTTTCTGTATGTTTGACTGATAATGAAAGCGATAAGTTGCAAAGCTACGAAAATTTTTCTTCAGAATATTCGCCATGTTCGATACATTTTTTGTATCTTTGTATCTGCTTCGATATCATACATATAAAACTACACATTATTATATATAAGATACGGCTGGCGCAAGCCGGCGTATACGAACTGGAAGCAGAAGAGAACTTCAGAAAAAACGAAACTTACAGATATGAACGATTTTAGAAAATTCGCAACAAGTAGACTCGGCATTAACGGCATGATGCTCGACGACGTGATGAAGGCTCAGGCGCAGTACCTCAACCCGTATATCCTTGAGGAGCGCCAGCTCAACGTGACACAGATGGACGTGTTCTCGCGCTTGATGATGGACCGCATCATCTTCCTCGGCACCGAAATCAACGACTATACAGCCAACACGCTCTCGGCGCAGCTGCTCTACCTCGACTCTGTAGACCCGGGCAAGGACATCTCTATATACATCAACTCTCCCGGCGGCAGCGTGACAGCAGGTCTCGGCATCTACGACACCATGCAGTTCATCACCTCCGACGTGGCTACGATGTGTACGGGCATGGCGGCTTCGATGGCAGCGGTGCTGCTCGTGGCAGGTCAGGAAGGCAAGCGCTCGGCGCTGAAGCACAGCCGCGTGATGATTCATCAGCCGCTCGGCGGCGTGCAGGGTCAGGCTTCGGACATCGAGATCGAAGCACGCGAGATACAGAAGTTCAAGAAAGAACTCTACACCATCATTTCCGAACACTCGCACACACCGTTCGACAAGGTGTGGGCAGACTCCGACCGCAACTACTGGATGACAGCCGAGGAGGCTAAGGAGTACGGAATGATCGACCAAGTAATGATACGCAAGAAGTAAAGAGAAGGGAAGAACAAAAATGCCAAAGAAAGTATGTAGCTTCTGCGGAAGAAGCGAGAAGGACGTAAACTTCCTCATCACCGGACTGAACGGCTTCATCTGCGACTCGTGTGCGCAGCAGGCTTATCAGATTGTGCTCGAAGCGGGCTTCGGACCGGAGGGAACGCGCAAGAACTCGGGCGCATTCGACGTGTCGCTCAACGACGTGCCGAAACCAACGGAAATAAAGGAATATCTCGACGAGTATATCATCGGTCAGGACGATGCGAAGAAGTATCTGTCGGTAGCCGTATACAACCACTACAAGCGTCTGCAGCAGCACGCGGCTGACGCAGAGGACGACGGCGTGGAGATAGAGAAGAGCAACATCATCATGGTAGGCTCGACCGGTACGGGCAAGACGCTGCTCGCACGCACCATCGCAAAACTGCTGAAGGTGCCGTTCACCATCGTAGACGCAACGGTGTTCACCGAGGCGGGATACGTGGGCGAGGACGTGGAGAGCATTCTCTCGCGCCTGCTGCAGGTGGCCGACTACAACGTGGAGGCGGCGCAGCGCGGCATCGTCTTCATCGACGAGATTGACAAGATTGCGCGCAAGGCCGACAACCCAAGCATCACGCGCGACGTGAGCGGCGAGGGTGTGCAGCAGGGCCTGCTCAAGCTGCTCGAGGGAACAATGGTGAACGTGCCGCCAAAGGGCGGACGCAAGCACCCCGACCAGGACTATATACACGTCGACACACGCAACATACTCTTCATCTGCGGCGGTGCGTTTGACGGCATCGAGCGCAAGATAGCACAGCGTCTGAACACCCACGTGGTGGGCTTCAACTCGGTGCAGAACGTGCGCAACATCGACAAGGGCAACCTCATGAAGTATATCCTGCCGCAGGACTTGAAGTCGTTCGGCTTGATACCCGAGATTATCGGCCGTCTGCCGGTGCTCACATACCTCAACCCGCTCGACCGCGAAGCGCTGCGACGCATCCTCGTAGAGCCGAAGAACTCTATCATAAAGCAGTACACCAAGCTCTTCGAGATGGACGGCATCAAGCTCGAGTTCGCACCCGAGACATACGACTTCATCGTAGACAAGGCTGTGGAGTACAAGCTCGGCGCACGCGGACTGCGCTCTATCGTAGAGTCGATCGTGATGGACGCTATGTTCGAAGCTCCGACCAAGAACATCGACAGCTTCACCGTAACACTGGAGTACGCAAAGGCACAGCTGGAGAAGGCAAATCTTCAGTAGTGACTTCGAGATACACTTAGACAAATCTTTTTACTATGACTGGGACAATCAACCTCAACGAACAACTGAAACACCACTTCGGGTTCGACTCGTTCAAGGGCGACCAAGAAGCAATAATACGCAATCTGCTTGAAGGCAATGACACATTCGTGCTCATGCCTACGGGCGGAGGCAAGAGCTTGTGCTACCAGCTGCCGTCGCTCATCATGGAAGGCACGGCAATCGTGGTGTCGCCGCTCATCGCACTGATGAAGAACCAAGTGGATGTAGTGAACGGACTCAGCGAGGAAACCGGCGTGGCTCACTATCTGAACTCGTCGCTCAACCGCGCTGCCATCAATCAGGTGTACAAGGATGTGCACGAGGGCCGCACAAAACTGCTTTATGTGGCGCCGGAGTCGCTCAACAAAGAGGACAACCTGGAGTTCTTCCGTTCGTTCAAGATTTCGTTCTACGCCATCGACGAGGCGCACTGCATATCGGAGTGGGGTCACGACTTCCGCCCCGAATATCGCAACATACGCCCTACGATAAACAAGATTGGCGCAGCTCCGGTCATAGCGCTCACGGCTACAGCCACCGACAAGGTGCGCATGGACATAAAGAAGAGTCTGGGCATAGCCGACGCGAAGGAATTCAAGAGCTCGTTCAACCGCGCTAACCTTTATTATGAGGTGAGACAGAAGACGAACGACATCGACAAGCAGATTATTAAATTCATCAAACAACACCCTGGCAAGAGCGGCATCATCTACTGCATCTCGCGCAAGAAGGTGGAGGAACTGGCTGCCGTGCTGAAAGCCAACGACATAAAGGCGGCGGCTTATCACGCCGGTCTCGACTCGGCTACACGCTCGCAGACGCAGGACGACTTCCTCATGGAGCGCATCGACGTCATCGTGGCTACCATAGCCTTCGGCATGGGCATCGACAAACCCGACGTGCGCTTCGTCATACACTACGACATACCGAAGAGTCTGGAGGGATATTATCAGGAAACGGGTCGCGCAGGACGCGACGGCGGCGAGGGTATATGCATAGCATTCTATGCTTACAAAGACTTGCAGAAGCTGGAGAAGTTCATGGAGGGCAAGCCCGTGGCTGAGCAGGACATAGGCAAGCAGCTGCTGCAGGAGACTGCCGCATACGCCGAGACATCGGTGTGCAGACGCAAGGTGCTGCTGCACTACTTCGGCGAGGAATATCCGCACGAGAATTGCGGCAACTGCGACAACTGTCTGCATCCGAAGGTGCAGCGCGACGGCAAGGAGGCGCTGCTGATAGTGCTGAAGGCTATCATCGCCGTGAAGGAGGCGTTCCGCCAGGACTATATCGTCGACTTCGTGAAGGGACGCGCAACCGACGACATCGTGAGCCATCACCACGAGCAGCTCGAAGACTTCGGTGCAGGCGAGGACATGCCGGCGAAGATATGGAACCCCGTGATTCGTCAGGGAATGATTGCGGGCTACATTCATAAGGACATAGAGAGCTACGGACTGCTGAAGGTGACGGCGGCGGGCAAGCGCTACGTGAAGAACCCTACACCGTTCACATACGTAGAGGATACCGACTTCTCCGACACAGAGGACGAAGGCAGCGAGGCAACAGCTTCGGCGCTCGACCCTACGCTCTACAACATGCTCGTTGACCTCAGAAAGAAAACGGCACGCAAGCAGAACCTGCCGGCATACGTCATATTCCAGGACGTATCGCTCGAACAGATGGCTACGATGTACCCCGTGAAGATTGAGGAACTGCGCAACATCCAGGGCATCGGCGTGGGCAAGGCGAACCGCTACGGCAAGCCGTTCTGCGAGCTTATCAGCCAGTACTGCAAGGACAACGAGATAGAACGCCCCGAGGAGTTGTTCGTACGCACCGTGGCGAAGGACTCGATGAAGAAGGTGAAGATAATACAGTATCTCGACCGCCGCATGCCGCTCGACGACATCGCCTCGGCACTCGGACTCGACTTCGAGGACCTTCTCAACGACCTTGATGCCATCGTCTACAGCGGAACAAAACTCAACATCGACTACTTCCTCGAAGACGTGATGGACGAAGACCAGATTGACGATATCTACGAATACTTCCGCGAGTCGGACACCGACGATATCGACACCGCACTCGACGAACTCGGCGACTACGAAGAAAACGAAATACGCCTCGTGCGCATCAAGTTCCTTTCAGAACAAGCCAACTAACACAGTCAGGGGGTGCTTTCAGGAAGTGCTTTCAGGGGGTGCAGTTGTCTCAACTGCACCAACCGAATAGAAATACTATCAAATAGAAACACTATCAAATATATTTGGTGCAGTTGAGACAACTGCACCCCCTGAAAGTACCACCCAACAGCACACACTAACTGCACCCCCTGAAAACACCACCCAACAGCCCACACCAAACTCCCCACCCCAACTTCACCAACCACACCCCTAACCAACCCCACTCCGCTCAAATTCCGTTAATTAGCATTAACACAGAAAATAAATCGTGTTTAATTTTTCACGTATGGATTTTTATTGCTAAATTTGCACGCAATAAATTTTTTAAGTTATATGTCATCATTTGTTGCTGATAAAATTGTAATGGACGGACTCACATACGATGACGTCCTCCTTATTCCCGCTTATTCAGAGGTACTGCCCAAGACGGTAGAGTTGAAAACCAAGTTCTCGCGTAACATCTGCTTGAATGTGCCCTTTGTCACAGCAGCCATGGACACCGTAACGGAGTCGGCTATGGCTATTGCCATCGCACGCGAAGGCGGCATCGGTGTTATTCACAAGAACATGTCTATCGAAGACCAGGCGCGTCAGGTAGCCATCGTAAAGCGTGCCGAGAACGGCATGATCTACGATCCGGTGACAATTCGCCGTGGCAAGACCGTTAAGGACGCCTTGGATATGATGGCGGAGTATCACATCGGTGGTATACCGGTAGTTGACGAAGAGTGCCATCTCGTAGGCATCGTTACAAACCGCGACCTTCGCTTTGAGCGTCATCTCGACAAACTCATCGACGACGTGATGACACACGAGAACCTCGTGACTACACACATCAAGACCGACCTCGCAGCAGCCGCTGACATCCTCCAGTCGAACAAGATTGAGAAGTTGCCGGTTGTAGACAGCGAGAACCACCTCGTAGGTCTTATCACATACAAGGACATCACCAAGGCTAAGGACAAGCCGATGGCTTGCAAGGACGAGAAGGGTCGTCTGCGCGTAGCAGCAGGTGTGGGCGTAACAGTAGACACACTCGACCGCATGAGCGCTCTCGTAGAGGCTGGCGCCGACGCTATCGTTATCGACACCGCTCACGGCCACTCTAAGTACGTTATCGAGAAGCTGCGCGAGGCAAAGGCTTCGTTCCCGAACGTAGACATCGTTGTAGGCAACGTGGCTACCGGCGAGGCTGCAAGAATGCTCGTTGAGAATGGTGCCGATGCCGTTAAGGTAGGCATCGGCCCGGGTTCAATCTGTACAACCCGCGTCGTAGCAGGTGTAGGTGTTCCGCAGCTCTCTGCAGTTTACGACGTTTACTCTGCACTTCAGGGCACTGGCGTTCCATTGATCGCCGACGGCGGTCTGCGCTACTCTGGCGACGTCGTGAAGGCTATCGCAGCAGGCGGCAGCTCTGTGATGATCGGTTCGCTCGTTGCAGGCACAGAGGAGAGCCCCGGCGACACAATCATCTTCAACGGACGTAAGTTCAAGAGCTATCGCGGCATGGGTTCGCTTGAGGCAATGGAGAACGGCTCCAAGGACCGCTACTTCCAGGCTGGCACAAAGGACGTGAAGAAGCTCGTGCCGGAAGGCATCGCAGGACGCGTACCTTACAAGGGAACCGTGCAGGAGGTGATCTACCAGCTCATCGGCGGTCTGCGCTCAGGTATGGGCTACTGCGGTGCTGGCACTATCGAGGCTATGCACAACGCTAAGTTCACACGCATCACAAACGCAGGTGTGCTCGAGAGCCACCCACACGACATCACAATTACAAGTGAGGCTCCGAACTACTCGCGCCCACAGTAATTAATATTGAACACTGAAAGAAAGCCCAACAACCACACGGCTTGAGGTGCGAAAGCATCTCCAGCCGTGTTGTTATTGGGTTTTCAAGCCAATTCAAATATACAAGAAACGTGGGGAGAAAGCCCCAATAAACAAACACCAAAAGAAAAAATGAAGGTAAAATCATTGTTGGTAGCACTGCTCGTGGCAGCAACTACAGCATCGGCACAGACAGCCGACCCAACTATCATGACTATAAACGGAAAGGCTGTGCCGCGCTCGGAGTTCGAATACTCGTACAACAAGAACAACTCTGAAACCGTTGTCGACAAGAAGAGCGTGAACGAATATATCGACCTGTTTGTGAACTACAAACTGAAGGTGATGGCAGCTGAAGAGGCTGGCATCGACACCACAAAGGCTTTCCGCGACGAGTTCCGCATGTACCGCGACCAGCAGATACGCCCTTCTTTCATCAACGACAACGACGTAGAGCGCGAGGCACGCACCATCTACGAAGACACACGCAAACGCATCGACGGGAACGGCGGACTGGTTCGCCCGCGCCACATACTCGTCTCACTGAAGCAGAACGCAACGAAGGCACAGAGCGACTCAGCGCTCGTACGTGCCGACTCAATATACAACGCGCTCATCAAGGGTGCCGACTTCGCCGAGCTTGCACAGCGCTGCTCAGACGACAAGGGTTCGGCACGCCGCGGCGGCGACCTCTCTTGGGTGCAGCGCGGATACATGGTGAAGGAGTTTGAGGACGCCATCTTCGCAATGAAGCCTGGCGAGATATCAAAGCCAATCCTCTCACCGTTCGGCTATCACATCATTAAGGTCGAAGCAAAACAGAACTTCTTCCCCTACGATACGGTTCGCGCCGACATACACCGCTTCATAGAAAGCCGCGGACTGCGCGAGCGAATCATCTCGCAGAACATCGACTCTATAGCAAAGCACTCCGTTCCGCAGTGCACACCGGAGGACATCCTCAACCGACGCGCCGACGAAATGACGGCTGCCGACCCTGCACTGAAGAACCTCATCCGCGAGTATCACGACGGACTGTTGCTCTACGAAATCTCTAACCGCACGGTGTGGGACAAGGCAGCGAAGGACGAAGAGGGCCTCGCAGCTTACTTCAAGAAGAACCGCAAGCGCTACAAGTGGGAACAGCCGCGCTTCAAGGGCATCGCCTACTGGGTGAAGCAGGAGGGCGACGTAGAGGCTGTGAAGAAGTCGCTGAAGAACATTCCGTTCGAGAAGTGGGCTGAGCGTCTGCGCAAGGAGTTCAACGACTCTACAATACGCATCAAGGTCGTGAAGGGCATCTTCCGCGAGGGCGACAACGCGCTCATCGACAAGGTGGTGTTCGCTAAGGACACTACTGTGGCTGACGTGAAAGACTTCCCCATCTCGGCTACATACGGCGAGAAGCTGAAGGCTCCGAAGACATACAACGACGTGCGCGAACTGGTTGTTGCCGACTATCAGGAGCAGCTCGAGAAAGCATGGATTGAAGCTCTGCGCAAGCGCTACACGGTCGTAGTGAACAAGGATGTGCTCAGCACCGTTAACAAGCACTAATCGTCGGAGGGTGCTGGCGCACCCTCTACACACTATACATATTATAATATATACATATACATGAGAAAACAACGCAACATTATAATGGCGACTTTCGCCGCTGCGGCTCTGCTCGTGGGCATCGGTGCGAACGCAGGCAGCTATGCCGGTTCGGACACAGAGCTTAAGCAGGACACGCTCAAGACCGAGGAGCGCGTGCCAGAGCACAGCATCGTAGACGAAGTGATATGGGTGGTAGGCGACCAGCCCATCCTCAAATCGGACGTGGAAATGATGAAACTCCAGGGCGAGATGGAGGGTATGACATGGAACGGCGACCCCGACTATATCATTCCTGAGCAGATCGCTGTGCAGAAGCTGTTCCTCCATCAGGCTGAAATCGACTCAATCAACGTTACTGAAGCTGAGATTTCGCAGAACATAGAGATGCAGATAAACCGTTGGATACAGCAGGCTGGTTCTAAAGAGAAGCTGGAGGAATACAAAAAGATGACCGTTACGCAGATGCGCCAGCAGCTGCACGACGACTTCCGCAACAACCAGCTCATACAACAGATGCGCGAGAAACTCGTGAGCGACATCGCCGTTACGCCGGCTGACGTACGCAAATACTTCAACAACTTGCCAGAGGACAGCATTCCGCTCGTTCCGACGCAGGTAGAAGTGGAGATAATCACAAAGCAGCCGAAGATTTCGCAGGAGGAAATCAACCACGTGAAGAACGAACTGCGCGAATATACCGACCGCATCACAAGCGGCGAGACTTCTTTCGGAACGCTCGCACGCCTCTACTCCGAAGACCCGGGCTCTGCACGCCAGGGCGGCGAGATGGACTACGTTGGTCGCGGTATGCTCGACCCAGCCTTCGCTGCGGTTGCGTTCAACCTCACCGACCCGAAGCGCGTGTCGAAGATTGTTGAGTCGGAGTATGGTTTCCACATCATACAGCTCATTGACAAGCGCGGCGACAAGATCAAGGTGCGCCACATCCTGCGCATCCCGCGTGTATCGGCGGAGGCTACCGACTCAATGCGCGTGAAGCTCGACTCGCTCGCTACCGACATACGCGCCAACAAGCTCGCGTTCGAGGAGGCTGCTACATACATGTCTGACGACAAAGACACACGCAACAACCACGGTCTCATGTCGTTCAACAGCGAGGATGGTCGCACATCGAAGTTCCAGATGAAGGACCTGCCGACAGAGGTGGCTCGCAAAGTGGAGAACATGGAGGTCGGCGACGTGTCTGACGCGTTCACAATGGTGAACGAGAAGGGCAAGAACGTTGTGGCTATCGTGAAGCTGAAGAACCGCATACCGGCTCACCGCGCTACTATCAACGAAGACTTCCAGGTGCTGAAGAACGTAGTGCTTCAGAAGCAGCGCGCCGAGTTCCTGCACAATTGGGTGGTGAAGAAGATAAAGACCACCTATGTGCGTATGCAGGACCGCTACAAGAACTATAAGTACGAGTACGAAGGCTGGGTTAAATAAGGCTCTCAGGAAGGCTTAAGAACGCCTAAAAGGCTTAGAAAGGCTTAGAATAATAATGAAGAAAAGACAATCCCCAATAACGAACAACTGGCATAGAACCGCTCTCGCAGCAGTTCTATGCCTTTTTGGCTTCTGCCTGATATGGGCTTCTGCGGCGCCGAAGGGCAAGAGGAAGCGACCAAGGACCGATGAACGAGTGTATCTCGTCCACTCCGACGAGCTCGCCTACGACATGTACGGCGCGGTGCCCGACGCACAGATTCTGCGTGGAAAGGTACACTTCACGCATGCCGGATCACAGCTGTGGTGCGACAGCGCCTACTTCTTCCAGGAGGCTAACTCGGTGAAGGCGTTCGGACACGTTCACTTCAAGCAGGGCGATACGCTCTCGCTCAAGTGCGATTATGCCGACTATATAGGTGCGGAGCAAATGATGCACGCACGCCGCAACGTGGTGCTTAAGCATCGCACGCAGACGCTCTACACCGACTCGCTCGACTACGACCGTCTGTACGACAACGCCTATTTCTTCGAGGGCGGCAAGCTCATCGACGGCAAGGACGAGCTGGTGAGCGACTGGGGCGAGTACAACACCGCGACACGCAAGGCGGCATTCTTCTACGACGTACACATGCGCAGCGGCGAGAACATAATCAACACCGACTCGCTCCACTACGACACACGCACCCGCATCGCTCACGTTACGGGTCCGTCTACAATCAAGTCGAAGAGCACCGTCATCAACACTACCGACGCCTACACCAACAGCAAGACGAATATGTCGCAACTGTTCGGACGCTCCACCATCGTGGACGGCAAGAAAACCATCACCGGCGACTCGCTCTTCCACAACGACAAGCTGAAGCAGAACGAAGGATTCGGCAACGTGATATACACCGACACGGAGAACAAGAACGAACTGCGCTGCGACCATCTGTTCTACAACGAGACGACGGGCTACGGCTACGCTACGAAGCGCGCGCTGATGCTCGACTACTCGCAGAAGGACACACTCTACGTGCATGCCGACTCGCTGAAGCTCTACACGTTCAACATCGAGACCGACTCGGTTTACCGCAAGGTGCACGCCTTCAACCATGTGCGTGCCTACCGCGACGACGTTCAGGCTGTGTGCGACTCGCTCGTGTTCAGCTCGCAGGACTCGTGCATGACGATGTACCGCGACCCGATAGTATGGAATCTTGGCAGACAGTTGCTCGGCGAGGTGATACATGTATATATGAACGACTCGACGGTGCGCAAGGCGGAGATTGTGGGGCAGGCGCTGTCTGTGGAGAAGTGCGACGAGAAGAACCACTTCAACCAGATGTCATCGAAACGCATGGACGCGTTCTTCACCGACGGAGCGATACGACGCGCCGAGGCAACGGGCAACGTGAAGTCGCTCTACTACAACGCCGACCAAAAGGACTCGCTGCTCTCAGAGCTCAACTATATGGAGACCGACACGCTACGCATGTACATGTCGGCTGAACGCAAGTTGCAGAAGATATGGGCGTCGAAGGCTGTAGGAACGATGTATCCTATCACGCAGATTCCACCAGAGAAGTACAAGCTGCCGGAGTTCGCATGGTTCGAGGAAATAAGACCGAAGGACAAGTACGATGTGTTCAACTGGCGAGGCAAGGCGGCTGGCACCGAACTGAAGGAGATGCAGCGAATAGAGGCGCCACTGCAGAGGTTAGAATAACTATTATCTGCGCGGCATTGCTGCATAATAAGACTTGTTTGCTGCTGCGGAGGCCAGAGACCTCCGCTACGGCAAAGAACAAGTATAGGCGTCAAAGCCGAAACGACATATCTCAACACCACAACACCTCACCATCTCAACACCACAACATCTCAACACCACAACATTCAACATTCACAATGTACTTCTTCAACCGCCGCCCCCGCGGCTTCCACCATACATTTCGCTTCAGCAACGAGCAGCGCGACCTTCTCAACAATCTGCGCCGTGGTGTACCGCCCGAAGAACTCGCAGAGCGTTCGATAAGAGAAGCCGAACCGCCGTCGCGTCGCCGTCAGAACGGACAAGTGCGGCTGCTGGGACTGCTTGTGATGATAGGTTTCCTGCTCATAGCCATCATACTACTGATAGCGATGTAGCCGAGCCACATATATTAAAAGACACACCCTAAGAGAACAACTAACGACATGAACGATATTATACAACTTCTGCCCGATTCAGTGGCAAACCAGATAGCCGCAGGCGAGGTGATACAGCGCCCCGCAAGCGTGATAAAGGAGCTGGTGGAGAACTCCATCGACGCCGGCGCCACACTCATCAACGTTGTATGCGTCGACTCCGGCCGCACGTCGATACAAGTGACCGACAACGGCAAGGGCATGTCGGAGACCGACGCACGCCTGTCGTTCGAGCGTCACGCCACGTCGAAGATACGCCAAGCCGACGACCTCTTCAATCTGCACACGATGGGTTTCCGCGGCGAGGCGCTCGCGTCTATCGCCGCCGTAGCTCAAGTGGAACTGCGCACACGCCGACCCGACGACGACCTCGGCACGGCACTCACCATCGCCGGTTCGCGCTTCGTGTCGCAAGAACCCGTGCAGTGCCCCGTAGGTTGCAACTTCACCATCAGCAACCTCTTCTACAACGTCCCCGTACGCCGCAAGTTCCTCAAGTCGAACACCACCGAACTCAACAATATCGTCACCGCATTCGAGCGCATCGCACTCGTCTACCCCGACGTTGCCTTCACGCTCTACAACAACCAGACCGAGCTTTACAACCTGAAGGCAGGCGGATTGCGCCAGCGCATCGTCGACGTGATTGGAAAGAAGATAAACCAGCATCTGCTACCGATAGACATCGACACCACGATGTGCAAGATAAGCGGATTCGTAGGCAAGCCTGAGTCGGCAAGAAAGAAGGGCGCACGCCAGTTCTTCTTCGTCAACGGACGCTACATGAAGCACCCCTACTTCCACAAAGCCATCATGACCGCCTACGAACGACTCGTGCCCGAAGGCGAACAGATACCTTATTTCATATACTTCACAGTCAACCCGACGGACATCGACGTGAACATCCACCCTACGAAGACCGAGATTAAATTCGAGAACGAGCAGACGGTGTGGCAGATTCTCACAGCAGCCGTGCGCGACGCCGTGGGTATGTTCAACGATGTGACGGCGATAGAGTTCGACACCGAAGGACAGCCCGACATTCCGGCACTCGGCGCAATGCCGCAGGCAGACATCAGTGCACCGAAAGTGCAATACAATCCTGCGTACAACCCGTTCAACGAATCGTCTGCGCAACGCTCTTCCGCAGCACCCGACAATTGGGAGCAGCTCTACGAAGGCCTCAGCTCGGCACACTCGCGCCAGCAGTCAGCGCCGTCGCTCTTCGGCAACGATACGGGTGGCGTAATACAGTCGCGTTCTAACGTCGCAAACAAACCATTCGCCGACAACGGCATCGTTCTCTCGAAAGGTTTTTCAAAGCCGGACGGCCTTAATGCAGAGTCAGCGGAATTCAACGCACTTTCGGCAGACACAGACATGCTGCCAGCCTCAACCGAGCCGTCGCCGCTCGAAGAGAAGTCGCCCACTCACTATCAGTACAAGGGTCGCTACATCATGACATCCGTAAAGTCGGGTCTGATGATTATCGACCAGTACCGTGCTCACACTCGCATTCTCTACGAAGGCTACATCGAGCAGATGCAGAAGCGCCGTCCAAGTTCGCAGAAACCGCTTTTCCCCGACACCATTCACTTCTCGGCGTCTGACAAGGTTGTAGTGGAGGCAGTGATGCCCGAGCTGCAGAACATCGGCTTCGAACTCACTCCGAACGAAGAAGGCGACTACACGATAACGGCTGTGCCGAGCGGACTCGACGGACTCGACTACGTGGCTCTTGTGCAGGACCTCGTGGCGTCGGCTCGCGAAAAGACCACATCCGCCATCGACGACATCAACCACTCCATCGCTCTCGAACTGGCACGCAACGCAGCCGTCACATACGGTCAGGTGCTCACCAACGCAGAGATGGAAAATATCGTCAATAGCCTATTCGCATGCTCCAATTTCAGCTACACTCCAGACGGCAAAAAGATACTCACAATGCTACGTCAGACCGACTTGGAACAGCTTTTTGGAGTATAATGCATACATAAATCAATAAAAATTAAGGCATTAGAACGTTTTTTTTAAAAAAATAGTATTACTAATTGTTTTTTTTATTAACTTTGCACAACTAATATAGGCAAAAAGTACTTACAATTACAACGAATATTAATTGATTGTTAAATATAAAAGCTATGAAAAAGTTATTAATTGCTTTGGCAATGTGTGGCTTATCAATGGGTGCAATGGCTCAGGAGACAACTGCTGATCCAACACTCAAGCACAGCGTTGCTACAAATTCATTCTGGAGTAATTGGTTTATTCAGGCTGGTGCAGACTGGAACGCATTCTATTCAAACCAGGAGCATGGTCAGGGCCTCGACCGTAGCCCGTTCAAGAAGTTCCGTGCAACTCCGGGCTTCTCAGTTGCTGTAGGTAAGTGGTTCACACCGGGTCTTGGTCTTCGCACTAAGTTCTCTGGCGTTTGGGGCCGTACAGTAATCGACGAGCACAAGCACAGCAACGACCACTGGACACTCAACGAGAACATTCTCTTCAACCTTAGCAACATGATCTATGGTTACAACGAGACACGCGTTTGGAACTTTGTTCCTTTCGTAGGTGCTGGTGTCAACCGTACTTGCGACTACAACCGCTACGCAATGAACCTCTCTGCAGGTATCCTCAACACATTCCGTCTGAGCAAGCACGTAGGTCTCTACTTCGAGCTTGGTTGGAACTGGGCTGAGAACGACTTCGACGGTGTTGTCAACAATGAGCAGGACAACCGCGTATGGGATTCACACGACAACAAGCTCTACGCAGAGCTCGGTCTTCAGTTCAACCTCGGCAAGTCTACATGGAACAAGACTCCGGACGTAGACGCTATCAAGGCACTCTCTCAGTCACAGATCGACGCACTCAACGCACAGCTCAACGATGCTAACGCTGAGAACGCACGTCTGAAGAGCCTCCTCGCTGCAAAGAAGGATGAGCAGAATGCTAACGACGTTAAGGCTTACTACAACGCTCCGATGTCTGTATTCTTCAACCTCAACAAGTACAACATCGCTTCTCGCAAGGATCTCGTAAATGTTAAGAACCTCGCTGAGTACGCTAAGGAGAACAACTCTAACCTCGTAGTTACTGGCTATGCTGACAGCGCTACTGGTTCTGCTCCTTACAACCAGAAGCTTTCTGAGCGTCGTGCTGAGACAGTTGCTAACGAGCTCGTTAAGATGGGTGTTAGCCGCGACCAGATCACAACAGAGGGCAAGGGTGGTGTTAACGACCTCTCACCGGTTTCTTACAACCGCCGCGCTACTGTTAAGCTCGCTGACTAATCAGACGGCTTAAGAAGCAACAGATTCTATGCTACGAAGCAGAGAATTGATTGCAAAATAAAGCAATGACTTAATTGCAAGATATAGGGCATTCCCGAAAGGGAGTGCCCTTTTTTCGTATATCTGTGTGGGTAAGTTTTAACGTACACCGATATTTTTTAAAGACAATCAATTAATATATCAGAAAAGATGTGTAAATTTGCGTTATATTACTTTAATAGGTTGAAAACTATACATAAAAGGTTGAAAACTATACAACAGAAGATATAGATGAAATATTTGAAAACTATTGGTAAGGTGCTCGCTGCTGTGGTTGAGCCGCTGCACCGCAATTGTGCGTTCGCCGTGTTCATGTATATGCTCGGCTGCATAACAGCGTGGGCAACGCTGCCCGACGCACGCGGAGCACATCTCTACGACAACCTCTACCTCGAACTGTTCCTCGACGTGTACGTGCTCACGCTGATTCTCACCGTGCTGCCACACAAGGTGATGATATGGGTGCGCGGCTTCTTCTACTTCGCACTCTACGCCACGGCAGTGGTTGACGTCTACTGCTTCGTGAAGTTCCAGTCGACGCTCACGCCTACCATGCTGCAGCTTGTAGGCGAGACCGACTCGCGCGAGTCGGGCGAGTTCCTGCGCTCATGCGTGTCGCCAGATGTGTTGCTGAGTAACGTGGGATGGGTGTTGCTGCTCATTTTCGTGCATATCATCAGCGCATTGCAACTGCGCTTCCCCCACTTCATTCCACGCCGCTGGCGCGAACTAATCAAGTCGATATGGCTGCGTACCTGCGAACTGCTGCGCCGTGCACGCCCCGTGATAGGCACCGCCGTGCTTGCGCTACTCGTATGGTCGGTTTGCGCGAGTGCGCACAACAAGGCAGCCACGCACAAACTGATGTCGGGCACCACAATCGGCGAAGTTGAGCACACACTCACCGAGAAAGACCACGCCGTGCTCTACCAACCGATATACCGACTCGTGTTCAGCATATACGCCAACACGCTCACGGCGAAACAGATCGACCGACTTGTACGCACGGCGAGCAAAGTGCAGGTAGACTCCTGCTCGTTCCGCTCACCTAACATCGTGCTCATCATAGGCGAGAGCTACAACCGCCACCACTCTTCGCAGTACGGCTACACGATGCCCACCACACCGCGTCAGCAGAAGCTCGAGCGTCAGGGCCGACTGGTGAAGTACACCGACGTTGTGTCACCGTGGAACCTCACGAGCTTCGTCTTCAAGCTGCTCTTCTCGATGTACAGCGTGGGCGATAAGGGCGAATGGTGCGACTATCCGCTCTTCCCCGAACTGTTCCGCAAGGCGGGCTACCACGTAACGTTCATCACCAACCAGTTCCTGCCGAAGGCTAAGGAGGCGGTGTACGACTTCAGTGGCGGTTTCTTCCTGAACAACCCGAAGCTGAGCGCGGCGCAGTTCGACACGCGCAACACACAGCTGCACCGCTACGACGAGGACTTGCTGAAGGACTACGACGAGTTGCAGGGACAGAACACCGACCACAACCTCATAATATTCCATCTGCTGGGCCAGCATGTGCAGTATCGCCAGCGTTCGCCGAAGGAGCGCAAGCTCTTCCGCGGCGACGACTATAAGGAACTGAAGCCCAATCTGAACGCCCGCGAGCGTCAGACGCTTGCCGACTACGACAACGCTATTCTGTACAACGACTCGGTTGTGACGGAGATAGTGAAGAAGTTCGAGAACGAGGACGCAATAGTTATCTACGTGCCCGATCATGGCGAGGAGTGCTACGAGGGCGACATGCACTTCTTCTGCCGAATGCACTCAGCAAAGATTGATGCACGTCTGGCGCACGCCGAGTTCGACATTCCGATGTGGATATGGTGCTCGCGCAAGTATATAAAGAAGCGTCCTGAGGTGTTCCGCCAGGTAGTGAACGCACGCAACCGACGCTTCATGACCGACGCTCTTGCGCACATGCTGCTCTATCTCGGTGGTATCCACGCCCACGACTACAACGAACAGCTCAACCTGCTGTCGCCCGAGTACAACGAGAACCGCCCGAGAATACTAAAGAAAACTACGGATTACGACAAACTTTGAATTGAAGAATAAATAATGCTTACCCGCACAGAATGTTCCGCCATGCGCGGACTCGCCATAATAGGCATCTTCCTGCACAACTACTGTCACTGGCTCGGTTTCGCAGTAAAGGAAAACGAGTACACCTTCACCATGTCGAAGGCAAGCGATCTGATGCAGGCGCTCGCACAGCCCGATCTCAACCTGCCCATCCATCTCGTGTCGTTCTTCGGCCATTATGGTGTGCCGGTGTTCCTCTTCCTCTCCGCCTACGGACTCGTCATGAAGTACGAGAAGCGCGGCGCGCTCTCGCCGAAGCAGACCAACGTGGTGCCGTTCCTGAAGCATCACTACGTTAAGCTGTTCAAGATGATGATAGTGGGCTTCGTGGCGTTCACGATGGTTGACGCCATCACACCCGGAGCGCACAAGTATCACGTCATGGACATACTCGGACAGATGTTCATGTTCAACAATATGATGCCCGACCCCGACCATGTGATATGGCCCGGCCCCTACTGGTTCTTCGGACTGATGATGCAGCTCTATATAGTCTACCGCCTGCTGCTTTGGCGTAAGGGCGACGTCTACGCCCTGCTGCTCATTGCGGTGTGCTGGGCGATGCAGGCGTTCTGCGACCCAGAGGGCGACACGCTCAACCGCGTGCGCTACAACTTCATGGGCGGCGTGCTGCCGTTCTGCGCCGGACTGCTCTATGCTCGCCACGGCAAGCAACTGACACACGGCGTGCGCATGACGCTCATGGTGATATCCGTCGTAGCGGTGTTCTTCTTCAGCTTCAACTTCCAGACATGGCTGTGGGCGCCGCTCTTCGTGTGCACCGCCTCAATCGGCATCGTAAAGCTGCTGCCGAAAACCGTGAACGAGTGGATAGCGTGGGTAGGCACCATCTCTGCCGCACTCTTCGTGCTGCATCCGCTCACAAGAAAAATATTCATACCAATCTCTCGCCACGGCGACGTGTACACGGGTCTGCTGCTGTACATCGTGGCGTCGATAGCATTAGCATGGTTCTACCATAATTTCAAGCTACGCAATGAAGATACCAAGCATTGAGTTAGGAAACATATCGCGATTCCGCGCCGAACAGATGGGAGCCGCAATGCTCTTCGTCATTCTGTTCCATGTGGCGCTCGACCGCGGCGACCCGTTCTACGGACTGCGCCGCTGCGGCAACGTGGGGGTTGACATCTTCCTCTTCCTTAGTGGTGTGGGCCTATGGTTCGCATGGACAAAGACGCCGTCGGTGAGCCATTTCTATCGTCGCCGACTCGTCCGCATCCTGCCTACATGGCTCATCTGCTCCACGGCGTTCTACCTGCGCGACTATCTCGGAGCGCGCCGTTTCTCGAAGGACATCATCGACCTCATCGGCGACATCACCATCAACTGGGACTTCTGGCTGCACGACGAGCTAACGTTCTGGTACGTGCCAGCTATCATGGCGCTCTACCTCGTTGCGCCGTGGTATATGCGCCTCATCGAGCGCTACCCTACCTATCGTTGGCTGCCAATGCTGATGGTGGTATGGTGCGTGATGGTGCAGTGGGTGCTGCCGATACATGCCGCCTTGGGTCACCTGGAGATATTCTGGAGTCGCGTGCCTATCTTCTTCATCGGCATCAACATGGGCGAGATGGTTCGCTCGCGCAAGCAGTTGCCGCCCGATGCGGTGTGGCTGCTGCTCGTTACGTTCCTAATGACGTTCGGCACGTGCCTATATCTTGAGCAGGTGCGCCACGGACACTTCCCGCTCTTCGTTGAGCGAATGCTCTACATACCGTTCACGGTGTGCTCCATACTGGTGATGAACCGCATCTTCCGCCGCACGCCCGAGTGGGTGAACCGCGCGTTCCGTCTTGTCGGAATGCTCAGTCTGGAGGCTTACCTCATACACATCCACTTCGTGCTCGTATACATACAACCGATGGGCTTGGGCTATTGGGGAACGTTCGCCGCCACCGTAGCCATCACGCTGCCCGTAGCGTGGGTGCTGCATCAGGCAACGAGCTTCGCGCTGAATATCTTCAGCAAAAAGTAATGTCAACATCTCAACCCCTCACCATCTCACCACCTCACCACCTCAACAACATTTCTCACCATCTCAACACCTCAACCCATTACATCATGCTAAAGAATATTCTGCGCCTTACGCGCCCCAAGCAGTGGATAAAGAACTTCTTCGTCTTCATCCCGATGTTTTTCGGTGGCGAGCTCTTCAACCTCCACTCGATAGAACTCGTGACGCTCACATTCTTCGCCTACAGTTTCGTAGCGTCGTCCATTTACTGCTACAACGACATCGTGGACGTAGACGCCGACCGCAACCATCCCGTGAAGTGCCAGCGCCCGATAGCCTCAGGCGCGCTGTCCATACGCATGGGCTACACGCTTATGATAGTGATGTTCGTGCTCGGCATCGGCGTGGCTCTGACGCTGCCGCCCGAAGTGATGAGCAACGTGATGGCTGTCATCGTGTTCTACTACGTGCTCAACCTCGCCTACTGCTCTAAGCTGAAGCAGTATGCCATACTCGACGTGTGTATCGTGGCGTTCGGCTTCGTGCTGCGCATCCTCGCCGGAGGCTTCGCCTGCGAGCTGCCGCTGAGCAACTGGATAGTCATCATGACCTTCCTGCTCACGCTCTTCATGTCGTTCGCCAAGCGTCGCGACGACGTGCTGCGCATGAACGAGACGGGCGAGGCGCCGCGCAAGAACACCGTGCGCTACAACCTCACGTTCATCAACCAAGCCATCACCATCACCGCCTCCGTCACGCTCGTCTGCTACATCATGTACTGCGTCTCGCCGGAGGTCGTGGAGCGTTTCCAGACGCCTTACCTCTACCTCACGTTCGTCTTTGTGCTCATCGGTCTGCTGCGCTACATACAGATTGCGGTGGTCGACCAGAAGAGCGGCGACCCTACAAAGATCATCCTGCGCGACCACTTCTCGCAGATTGTCGTGGTGGCGTGGCTGCTCACGTTCCTGCTTATGATATACGTTATATAATATGAAACGACTCTACGCATTCGACTTCGACGGCACGCTGACGACAGCGGACACGCTGTTAGTGTTCATACGCTACGCCTGCGGCACGTGGCGGTTCGTCTGGGGATTCCTCGTGCACAGTCCGCTGTTGGTGCTGATGAAACTGAAGCTTTACCCCAACTACCGCGCCAAGCAGCGCATCTTCGCGTGGTTCTTCCGCGGCATGGAGGCTGAAACATTCGACGCGCTGTGCCGCCGCTTCGCCGACGACAACGCCTGCCTGATAAGACCGAAGGCGAAGGCGCTGCTCTCAAAGCTCTTCGCCGAGGGCGAGAGCGTGTGCGTGGTGAGCGCAAGCATCGACAACTGGGTGCGCCCGTTCTTCACCGAGATGGCGCGCGCGAGCCGGTCGGCGTTCTGTGTGCTCGGCACGCAGGTGGAGACTGACAAAGACGGACGCCTCACGGGGCGCTTCCTCTCCAACAACTGCTACGGAGCGGAGAAGGTAGAGCGACTCTGCAAGCAGCTGCCCGAACTCACGACGCACCGCTGCGACTACCACATCGAGGCGTTCGGCGACAGCAGAGGCGACCGCGAGTTGCTCGCCTTCGCAGACAAAGCCCATTACAAGCCGTTCAGATAAAACGCTTTTTTTTGACTTTATCGGCGGACGGCGAACGCAATCCGATCAGACGGCGAACGCAATCCGATCGGACGGCGGACGGAATCCGATCGGACGGCGGACGGAATCCGATCGGGCGGCGTACGGAATCCGATCGAATGGCGTACGGAGAACGATGACAAATACACAGAGGGTGCATCAAAACTACAGAAATGCGATTTATCCGTAGCGGAGGTCTCCGGCCTCCGAAGCACCAAGTTTGTAGAGTAAAAACCGTAAATGCTCATAACACATGAAATCATTATAATATATAATTAGTGTTATTGATTGTGGCGGAGGCCGGAGACCTCCGCTACGGATAATCAACAGCCCTGCCTGCGCAATATTTAACCACGGATTAAGCGGATTAAACGGAAGTTTGCGTGCGCAGTATTTAACCACGGATTAAACGAATTAAACGGAAGTTTGTGTGCGCAGTATTTAACCACGGATTAAACTGAAATTTGTGCGCGCAGAGAATCCGTTAAAACCCATCCATATAAAAAAAGAAAGATATGATAGACAGACAAAAACTCGGCGAAGTGATACGCTTTGGCATAGTGGGCGTGCTGGCAACGGCGTTGCAGTACGCCATCTACTGGCTGCTCATCAGCTGGCTCAACCCTACCGTGGCGATGACCATCGGCTACGCCATCAGCTTCGTCTTCAACTTCGTGGCGTCTACGCGCTACACGTTCCGCGTGAAGGCGTCGGCTAAGCGCGGCGCAGGTTTCGCCTTCTCGCACGCCGTAAACTATGTGCTGCAGATGCTCACGCTTAATCTGTTCCTTTGGATAGGCGTGCCGAAGCAGTGGGCGCCGGTTCCGATGTTCTGCATCTGCGTGCCCGTGAACTTCGTGCTCGTGAGATTCTTTTTAAAAAGCCCCTCCCAACCCTCCCCGTCGGGGAGGGCTTAGAAAGCCCACAAAGGCTAAAAAGCAACAATCATTGGCTTAGAAAGGCCCAAGAAGGCTTAGTTCGGCTTAAACGCTGCCTTAGAAAGGCTTAGAAAGGCTTAAAAAAAAACAACAAAACAATATGAATAGCGACTCCCTCCTCAGTGCGTTCCGCCTCTTCCGCGTGAAGCGCGAAGAACGCCCGTTGGCGACGGTGATGCTCTTGGTGTTCCTTGCCCTCGACGCCCTCGTCATCTGCAAGTACTACGACGTGTTCACACCGCAGAACGCCCACTACTGGCATCTGTTCATCTCGAAGTTCCACATCTCGGGCTTCGACCCCATCACGTACAGCGTGGTGAGCAACTGGACGGCGGGCTATAATGTCTACCGCCACCCGCTGCTGGCGTTCTTCATGTACGTGCCCTACCTCATCAACCAAGGACTGATGTGGCTCACGGGCATCAACTGCGCCATCTTCATCGTGTCGGCGATACTGCTGTTCGCAGCGTTCTACTCGATGATCTTCCTCTACCGCATCTGCCGCGAGGTGGTGGGCGTGAGCCGCACCGACTCTACGCTGCTCACCGTCTTCTACTTCGGCTTCGCTTTCGTGATGCTCTCTACGATGGTGCCCGACCACTTCGTCATCTCGATGATGCTTCTGCTGCTGGCGCTCTACGTGTCGGGCAAGCTGATACTGAAGAAGCAGCGGCTGAGCGGATGGCAGGCGGCGCTCTACTTCTTCGTGACGGCGGGCACATCGCTCAACAACGGACTGAAGATTTATCTCTCCGACCTCTTCGTGAACGGATGGCGAATACTGCGCCCGAAGTTCCTCTTCGGTTGCATACTGCTGCCGGCGGCGCTCACGTGGGGCGTGGCACGAATGAGCTACGACTACATCGTATGGCCGCGCGACGTGACGGCAAAAGCTGCCCGCGAGAAGGCGAAGGCTGCGAAGGAGGCTAAGCGGAAGGCGGAGCAGGCTGAGCAGGCGCACCGCGACTCGATAGCGTTCGCTGCGTTCACCACCGCACAGCAGGACTCTGCAATAGCTGCCAAGGCTGAGCGCGACTCTGTGAACAAGGCGAAGGCTGCGGCGGCGAAGAAGAAAAAGCGCGTGCGCAAGAACGGCAAGCCGATAGCTAACGGCGAGTTCATCAGCTGGACCGACGTGACGACCTCGCGCTCGGAGTCGATAGTGGAGAACCTTCTCGGCGAGTCTATTCAGCTGCATCAGGACTATCTGTTGGGCGACGTGCTGAAGTCGCGCCCGATGATGGTACACTATCGCTACGCTTTCAACTATATCGTTGAGGGCATCATCGCCCTGCTCTTCGTGCTCGGCATCTGGGCAGGCAGACGCTCGCGCTTCTTCTGGCTCGCCATGTCCTACTTCGCTCTGGATATGGTGCTGCACGTGGGTCTGGGCTTCGGCATCAACGAGGTGTACATCATGTCTGCCCACTGGATATACATCATACCGATAGCCGTGGCGTTCCTGCTGAAGGCTACCGAGAAGCGCCGCAAGGCTCTCGCGCTGAAAGGGCTGATAGCCGCGCTCGCCGTGTATCTGTGGATATGGAACGTGGCGCTCATCGTGCAGTATCTCTTCTTCTGACAACATATATGAAAACATAACATGAAAATACTTCGCAAAGAGGAACGCCCCGTAGCCATAGTGGCGCTGATAGTGTTCGCCGCGCTCAACGCGCTGCTCATCGCCAATCATTGGCAGTCGTTCACACGTGGTGCGCACGTGGGCTTTTGGTCGGTGTTCTACAACCACCTGAACATGTCGGGCTACGACATCTTCTCGCTGATATTCATCTCGTGCATGCGTCTCCACTGGAACGCCCTGCGCCACCCGCTGTTCGTGGCGCTGCTGCTGCCGTTGTTCTGGCTGAACCATCAGATAATGCCGTCCACGGAGTTCAACGCCGCTGTGTTGCTCATGGGCGCATTGCTCGTGGCTGCCGACGTGTGGGGCGCTGTGCTCATGCACCGCTTGCTGCGCGACGTGGTGGAGGTGAACCGTATGGACGCGGCTTTCCTCACGGCTATGTTCTACGGCTTTGCGCATGTAATGATAGCCACGATGGTGCCCGACCACTTCGCGCTCTCGCTGCCGCTGCTGCTGCTCACGCTGCTCATAGCCGGACGCCGGCTGAAGGAGGGCAAGCCGATGAAGCTGTGGCAGAGCGCCCTGCTCTTTTTCCTCACGGCGGGCATGACGCTCACCAACGGCGTGAAGGTGGCGCTGGCGGCTTGGTTCGCAGGCGGCAGAAAGGTGTTCTCTTGGCGCAGCATACTCTCGTTCGTGGTGCCGACGCTGCTGCTCGGCGCGGTTTATCTGTGGCAAAAGGAAACCATCATTGCGCCGCAGGAGAGGAATATTAAGCGCATCGAGGCGGCGGTGGCAAAGAAAGACCCGGCACGCATCGCGAAACTGAAAGAGCACGACGACTTCGTGAAGCAACAGAACGGCGAGGCGCTCACAAAGAGCGTGCCGCTGCTCGAATGGAGCGATATGACAACCAGCCGCTGGCAGTCGGCTGTAGACAATCTGTTCGGCGAGTCGCTGCAGCTCCACCGCGACTATCTGCTTGAGGATGTGCAGCAGACGCGCCCCGTATTCGTAGAGTATCGCTCGGCGGTCAACTATATCGTAGAGGCTCTCATCGTACTGCTTCTTGTTGCTGGCGCATGGATAGCACGCCGCGAGAAGTTCTTCCTCATGGTGCTCGCGTGGTTCGCCTTCGACATGATAATGCACATGGGCTTCGGTTTCGGCCTCAACGAGGTGTACATCATGACGGCTCACTGGGCGTTCATCATCCCTATCGCCGCCGGCTACATACTGCGCCGCAAGAACAGCATGGCTGCAAGGGTGCTCGTTGCGGCACTCACGCTGTGGCTCTGGGCGTATAATGCAGTGATTGTTATTGATTATTTGTGGTGAGATGTTGAGATGGTGTTGTGGTGAGATATGATGGTGAGATATGATGTTGAAGTGGTGAGATGGTGAGATGGTGACATTACTACACATATCTCAACACATCAACACAACAACACCTCAACACCATATCTCAACACAACAACACCTCAACACCTCATCTCAACACCTCAACATCAAATCTCAACACCTCAACACAACAACACCTCAACATCATATCTCAACACCATATTTCCATGCGAATATTCCACCTCATAACCCACTTCTCGCTTGGCGGCGCCGAACGCGTAGCCGCCAACATCGCCGAGTCGCAGACCCACGGCATGGAGTATCATGTCGTAGAGATAATGCGCGGACGCACCGCCTACACACCGAAGTTCATCGGCGAACTCGAAAAGGCTGGCGTGCGCTGCCACCGCTCGTGGATGCCCGACGTGAGCTTCCACTTCCTCTTCGAGCGCATCGCCGCTTTGCTCTTCCCGCTGCGCATGCTCTACATCATGCTGCGCTGGCGCCCCGACGTGATACACACGCACACCGAGACGCCCGACTTGGCGCTCTACGTGTTCAGTCGTGTTTTTCCGCGTATGCTGCGCCGCGTGAAGATAGTGCGCACCATCCACAACACGCGCCTCTGGACGGGTCTGCCCCGCACCGCCCAGTGGGTTGAGGCGTTCTTCAAGAGTCGCAACGCCAACATCGCCATCTCCGACTCGGTGCGCGACAGCTACGCCGAACGCTTCGGCGAGGTGGCGCCTATAATTAATAATGGTGTGGTGGAGGTTGAGCAGAAGGATTATTTCAACATCTCAACACCTCAGGGGGTGCACTTGTCTCAAGTGCACCAACAACACCTCAACACCTCAGGGGGTGCACTTGTCTCAAGTGCACCAACAACACCTCCGCTCGGCTTTTGCCGCTTGCCAGAGCAAGAACACCTCAACATCCTCTTCGCCGGTCGCCTTGAGCCTCAGAAGGGCGTGGTTGTGCTCTGCAAAGTGCTGAAGATGCTTGCCGGCGACGCACGCTTCTTCTTTACCATAGCCGGTGACGGTTCGCAGCGCACACTCATAGAGCAGACCCTCGCCGAGATCGCCGCCGAAGGAAAGCCCCTCAACGCCGAGCTCGTGCCCCCGATATTCGGACTCGCCGGCTACATGCAGTCGTTCGACTATCTGTTCATGCCGTCGGAGTTCGAGGGGCTCAGCATGCTCTCTATGGAAGCGAGCCTCAACCGCCTGCCCGTGATAGCCAATGCGTGTCCAGGACTCGCCGACACGCTCCCCACCGACTGGTCTTTGCTTGCGCATGGCAACAACCTCGACGACTACCGCCGCATCTTCAACCTGCTCCCCACCGCCGACCGCAACGCACTCACGCAGCAAGCCTACGCTTTCGCCAAAGAACGCTTCTCGGTGCGCACGATGCAGGAGCGCTACGAGGCGTGGTATAAGGCGAAAAGAAGTATCTGCTGAAGCATGACTTACAGCAATAAGCAACAAAAAAACGACATATCTCAGGGAGAAAGCCCTAAGATATGTCGTTTTTCTGTATATGTTCAGCGGTTACTTATACGAGACGTAAATCAACACGAGTATCGCAAACTTCACGATAACGCTGAGCGTGAGTAGCTTCTGGCGCAACGTAAGGCACAGATACAATGTATATACGCCTAAAACGAAGTCTATAGCCATGGCTACCAGCGTGTAAACAGACACGTGGAAGTGGTTCACGGCAACAGTTAAGAACGACAATGCCAGAAAGAAGTCGACACCGTTCATGAACTTTGTAACGCTCGAAGGCTTTGCGCCCTCACTATCCTCCGACTTGCCTTTCGCTAACGCACGCTTCGCCTTGAAGTCGACAATGAACAAAAGCGCCAGTAAAAGGACAAACACAACGAGCACAGAATAAATGGTATTACAACTCTCCATTGCGCAATTTGAAGCAGTCAGCAGCATATTCATAGAAATGTTTTAAATGGTAAATATTTTTATAAAACTCTTTTGCAAATGGACATAAAAATAATTTCACCTATTCAGAGTTATTGATAATCCACCAATAATTCTGAATAGGTAAAAACATTGTTATCGCTGCGCCCAGAAGCAAGCGCCGGCTGCAGCCATGCGAACCTCGTAGAGACCAGCAGCGTCGGGTGTAACAGTGATAGAACGACCGTCCTGCAGATGCGCCTGGATAGTGCCATCCTCGTTGATACGGAAGAGCTCTTCAATCTTGCCCTTCTCCTCCTTGCTCCAAGAATTGGTCTTCTTGTCGTACTTGAACTTTATGACCTCACCATCAGGCGACTTAATCTTGTAGCCGTTGCGCAGAGTGGTCACGGCGTAGAGCTTGCCGTCCTTGCCCGTAATCTCCTGCGTTGTGCCTACGCGCTGTGCAACCGGATTGCTGCCGGTCCAGAACTCGATGGTGTTGAGCACGAGTACGTCTGCCACACCACACACTGCGTATGCCGGCGAAATGAGGATAAAGATAAGCTCATTGAGGAACTTATTGCCGGTTGCATCCTTGTTCCAACCAGCAAGCTTGTTGAACAGACTGAACGAACCAACACACGAACTTGTCAATAACGTAGCTGCGAGAAGCACAGCTGACACTTTAAGATGGCGGATTTTCATAATACAATGTTTTTTTAATATTATTAAAAGCGTGATAGCAATTTTATTACTAACATTTTCCGCAAAAATAGATAAAAAATTTGACAAATCAACTAAAACAACAATAGATAATTGCTTATTACACTTATTATTTATATTTTTGCAACATAGCCGAACCTATTATTAACATTTAAACATTTAACACATGAAACAAATGCTTATGCGTAACATTTTTTTACTGATTGCATTTACAATAATGCCAATGCTTGTTACAGCCCAAACATATTTCAAAGACGGTACGACATGGAAAACGAGATTGTGTGGAACTCAATCGGCAGACAATACCGTATACAACAACACGTATGCCAAGTTAAATGGTACGGAAACAGTTGACGGGCACCAAGCCTTGAAACTATTCTATTATGAAGAAGCCAAACCTGAGCCCCAATTATATGCCTACATACGTACCGATGGCGATAAAGTGTACTTCAAGCCTGCTAACGCAGCAAAAGACACATGGTATCTGATGTACGATTTCGGACTAAAAGCAGGTGAAAGCTGCGAGGTATACAGCGCATGGAACATCGATAACTATCCCAATTTGAAAGAATCGCACATCACATGTCTGGACGTACAGAAAGACGAAAACAGTGGATTCGACAAAATGCTCGTGCAAGAAAGTTTGGAAGGTATCGACTGTGGAACTTTTGTCTGGTACAAAGGGCTGTCGTCAGACTTAGGTCTACTATGGAACAATGGTTGTGGAGTTGACGGAATTGGAAGAATGTTGATGGAAGTATCCTACAATGGTGAAGTGATTTATTCCAACAATACGACAAGTGTTGAGAACGTGGCTACTGGTGGATTGAAAACATCTGTAAGCGGAAAGAACGTTACTGTAACCAATATAGGTAAGCCGGAAAGAGTGGAACTGTTTTCAGCAGATGGCAAACTTGTCAAAGAGTTGGTCGTAGAAAGAGGAGCCGCCAACATAATACTACCTACCAATGGTATATACATATTAAAAATAGGTGGACAGACAACGAAAATAGTTGCAGGGAATTAAACAACTGCTATTGAACAGCAAAAGGGCGTGCTGGAAGTTTTGCTACTTCCAGCACGCCCTATTAAGTTTATACTGTTATGCGTTTCTTTCTGAGGTGCTATTACTTCAGACTCATGCGCAGCGTCTTGCCTTCCACGAGCTGCTTGTGCGAGATGCGGTAGCCGTTGAGCTTCTTGCCGCCGAGCGTCATGCTCTTGATGTAGAGCTGCGATGGAGATGTGCGGTCGGTCTCGATGGTGATGTCGCCCTGCGGGTAGAACTTCGGATCGAGATGCAGCGTCACCTTGTCGAACACCGGAGTGGTGAGCGTGTATGAAGGATCGCCAGGGTTGTCGGGATAGAGACCCATCATCGAGAAGATAGCCCAAGCCGACATCGTGCCGGTGTCTTCGTTGCCGGGGATGCCGTCCGGACGCGCTGTGTAATACTTTGCGAGCAGTTCGCTGACGGTCTTCTGCGTGCGCCACTCGTCGCCCTTGAAGTAGGAGAAGAGGTACGGGTAGGCGATGTCAGGCTCGTTAGCGGGGTCGTAGAGTCCCTTGTCGAACACCATCTGCAGTTTGTCGCAGAACTTGCGCTGTCCGCCCATAAGCTTAGCCATGCCCAGCACGTCGTGCGGAGCATAGAACGTGTAGTTCCATGCAGAACCCTCGTGGAAGCCCGGCGCATTGGTGAAGTCGTAGCCGTCCTCAGGGTTGAACGGCGAGAGGAACTTGCCGTCCATCGTTATCGGGCGCAGCGTGCCGCTCTCCTTAGAGTAGTAGTGCTTGTAGCCGAGCGCACGCTGGCGGAACAGCTTGGCGTCAGCCTTGTGTCCGAGTTCGCCAGCAAGTATAGAGAGCGCGTTGTCTGCGAGGTAATACTCCAATGCGTGCGACACGGAATTGTCGCCCGACATATCGGCAGCGTAGTAGCCCATCGGCACGTAGCCACGCTCTATGTACGGGTCGATATCAGGACGCATGCGGTTGTTCTTGCCCTCGGTAGTAGCCGATGTGCGGAACGCCTTGTAAGCCTCGTTGATGTCGAAGCCGCGCAGACCGCGCATATAAGCGTCGGCGATGTATGGGATGGCAGGGTCGCCCTCCATAGTCCATGTCTCGCGTGAGAACAACTCCCATTTCGGCATCCAGCCCCACTCGCGGTACATGTCAATCATCGAGTTAATCATGTCCACCTGCTTGTCGGGATAGAGCAATGTCTCGAGCTGCGAGAGGTTGCGGTATGTGTCCCACAGCGAAAATACTGTGTAGCGGTTGCCTGCAGTCTTGCCGTTTTCGTTGCTTTCCATCTTCGGATACTCGCCGTTGACGTCCTGCAGCACGGTCGGGTGAATCTGTGTGTGGTAAAGAGCGGTGTAGAACACACGGCGCTGGTCCTCGGTGCCGCCCTCTACGGTGACGCGGTCGAGGGTGCGAGCCCACTCGTCGTGACCCTCTTTCACAACCTTATCAAACTCGAAGCCGTTCTGCTCGGCGTTGAGGTTCTCGCGAGCGTTGTCGATAGACACGAACGACACGCCTACCTGCACTTCCACCTGCTCGCCCTCGGCACAATCGTACGACATATAATAGCCTATATCGTTGCCAGCCATGTCACGACCGTAGCCCGGATAGAGCTTGTACTTGCCCTGGTCTGAGTCCCACTGAGCCTGAGCGTTGCCGAAAGCTGGCTGCTTCTTCCACATGCCGTAAGCCGCAGGCTTCTTGCTCACGCGAACGACGAAGTACATCGGGAACACCGCCTGCGGGTTGTAGCAGAACGTGCCTAAAAGGCGTGTGCCCTCAAACTCGGTGTCGCTGACGCGGCGCAGCGAAGCGCCAATCTCGTTGGTGAGTCCGTTGCCGAGGTTGAAAAGCAGGTTGCCCTTGCCCTTCGGGAAGGTGTAGCGCTCAATAGACGAGCGCATCGTAGACGCCACCTCGCACTTGATGCCGTACTTTGTAAGCATGGTGCTGTAATAGCCCGGACGCGCCGTCTCGTTCTTGTATTCGGAACCGTAGCTGCGGTAGTCGACGCAAAGCTCGCCCGATGTAGGCATGGTGAGCAGTGTGCCCATCTCGGGGCAGCCCACGCCGCTGAGCGTGACGTGCGCAAAGCCAGTGAAGTATTTGTTGTTGTACTCATAGCACGCCGACCACCAGCGCTTGTCCTTGTCCTGCACGTTGAGGTCAGATCCCATTACGTTGAACGGCACCACCGACATCAGTCCGTGCGGACGGATAGCGCCCGGGTTGCAGATGCTGAAGTTAGTCGTTCCGATGAACGGGTCTACGTACTCTACGTTGTCTTTCGCCGAGGCATTGAGCGCTCCGCACGCCAGCAATGCCGCCACAGCCATATACTTCAAGTTCTTCATTCGATGTATGTTTTGTTTTTAGTTTTGATTAGTCTTAGAATAAAATTATTGCTTACAAATAATCTATTTGCAAAATAAAGCATTTTAAATGAAATAACCCTATAAAAAGAAAAAAAAATAGCATTTTACACTATGCTACGACAATCATATACAGTTAAATTACATTAAACCGGCTTTACATTTTAGTTATATAAACATCTTATATATAGTAGATATGAAGTTTAAATGCTAACTTTGCACCGAAATGCTACTTTGAAAACAATAAAAACATTTAGAATATGAAGAAAAGAAACGTATTGACAATCGCGATGTTCGCAGGCTTGCTCGCTTTCTCAAGCTGCGCATCAAAGAAGGATCTTGTAAACTGCCAGAACGAAAACAGAGAACTCACCGGCAACTATCAGACAGCTAAGGAAGACCTCGCTGCATCGAAGGCTCGCGTGGCAGCTCTCGAGGAACAGCTCAACGCTTCAAAGGAACTTCTCAAGCAGCAGAAGCAGGACTATGCAGCGCTGCAGGCTTCGCTCGACAAGAGTTTGACCAACGCTGGCGATAACAACGTGAATATCTCTAAGCTTGTTGACCAAATCAACGAGTCGAACCAGTACATCCGCCACTTGGTTGAGGTGAAGTCGAAGTCAGACTCGCTCAACATGGTGCTCACCAACAACCTCACACGCTCGCTCTCTAAGGAGGAGATGAAGGAGGTAGACGTGCAGGTGCTCAAGGGCGTCGTGTACATCTCGCTTGCCGACAACATGCTCTACAAGAGCGGTTCGTACGAAATCAACGACCGCGCTGCGGAAACTCTGAGCAAGATTGCGAAGATCATCACCGACTACAAGGACTACGAGGTGCTCATCGAGGGTAACACCGACAATGTGCCGGTGAACGCAAGTGCGGCTACGATGAAGAACATCCGCAACAACTGGGACCTCTCTTGCTTGCGTGCATCGAGCGTGGTGCAGGCTCTGCAGAACAAGTACGGCGTAGACCCGAAGCGCCTCACAGCTGGCGGACGCGGCGAATACAACCCCGTTACAACCAACTCTACCGAGGTAGGCAAGCAGCGCAACCGCCGCACTCAGATTATCATCACTCCGAAACTCGACCAGTTCATGGACCTTATCGACAAGGCTCCGGAGAACGAGTAAACAAAGTTTAGGGTTCATAAATGGAAGATGACTGGAAGATAACCTGGTAGATGGCTGGTAGATAGCCTTCTCTTTAGAGTTATCTTCCAGCCTCTATCGCACTCGCCACCAACCATTTACGCCATTCATGGAAGATATGGCAGATTTTTTCACGTACAATTAATAATTAATAATTAATAATTAAAAAAATCCCTTGCAGATTGCTCTGCAAGGGATTTTTTATATCTATCAAATAGACTTATTACTTCATCATTTCGTTGAACTCGTCGAGAGTGATTTCCTTCTCGTTGAGAGTTACGGTGTTCTTGAGTGCAGCAGCAAGCTTCACGTCGATAGCACGCTCTACGAAGTTGTCTACAGCCTCGCGCTTCTTGAGAAGCTCGTTAGCGTAGTTCTCGATGTACTCCTCAGGAATGCTTGTCATGCCGTACTGAGCGAACTGCATGCGAGCCATCTCCTTAGCAGCCTCGCGGATGTCAGCATCCTCTACCTTCACCTCAGTAGCCTTAATGAGCTGCTCCTTGATGAGGTGCCACTCGAGCTGCTTGATGCTCTCAGCGTAGTTCTTCTCTACGAACTCCTCGCCCTTGTCCTGGTTGTTCATGAGCATAACGCGCTTGAGGAGTGCGTCAGGCCATGTGAGCTCGCCTACCTTCTTCTCGCAGTACTCGCGAACGTCGAGGAGGAACTTGAAGTTAGAGTTGATCTCGAGCTGCGGCTTGAGAGACTCAGCGATCTTGTTGCGGAACTCTTCCTCGCTCTTAACCTCGTCCTTGCCGAATACCTGGTCGAAGAGATCCTGGTTGATCTCAGCCTTGTTGTAGCGGCTGATCTCTGTGATCTGATAGCTGAAGTCAGACTCGAGCTCCTTAGCTACCTCGCGGTCGATCTTGAGGAGAGCAGAGATCTCTGCTTCGCCTTCCGGATAAGCCTTGCGCGGGTTGAATGTGATGATGTCACCGAGCTTAGCACCCTTGAAGAGGTTCTTCTGCTCGTCAACCTTGATGTATGAAGGCATGAGCACAGCAGCCTCAACGGTGATGCCGCCTTCCTTTGTGTTGCCCTCAGCGTCGAGCTCGCGCAGGTCGCCCTTGAGCATATCGTTCTTCTCGCCGTCGTACTCCTCAACCTTTGAGTAGCTACCTGCACGACTTGCGTACATGTCTACCTGCTCGTTGATGAGCTTCTCGTCAGCCTTGATTGTGTAGTAGTCGATCTTGTTGCGACCGTCGAGGTTGATTGTGAACTCCGGAGCAACAGCGATGTCGAATACGAATGTGTAAGGAGCCGGTTTCTCGATGTCAGCCGGAGTCTCCTGCTTGTCAGAAGGCAGAGGCTCGCCGAGCATCTGGATATTGTTGTCCTTGATGTATTTGTAGAGCTGCTCGCCTACGAACTTGTTAACAGCGTCGTAGCGTACAGATGCACCGAACTGGCGCTTGATGAGACCCATAGGAGCCTGACCCGGGCGGAAGCCAGGGATGTTAGCCTTCTTGCGGTAGTCCTTAAGTGTCTTCTCGACAGAGTCCTGGAAATCTGACTCTTCGACTGTGATAGTCAACAGACCATTCACTTTGTCGGGATTTTCAAATGAAATGTTCATTTTTCTGTTTTTTGTATTTATTGTTTTTACTTATTATATTCCACGGAAGTGCAAAATTACACATTAATAATGTAAATAGAGAATATAAAGGTCAAAAATTTGTTTTTTTAACAAGCTCCCGCAGCACCGTTCCGTCCATTCTGCGCACGCGCATCACGCCGTCGTCGTAGGTGGCGAAAGTGGGTTCGTTGCCGCCTTTGGGGAAGGTGATAGAGCCGAGATTGCACACCACGTCGCCCTGCTCCATCTCTTCGAGCTTCCAAAGATGGGTGTGTCCGTAGATGAATATGTCGTGCTCGAACGTTGGGCGGTTCTGCTCGTTGTATACGTGTCCGTGTGTGAGGAAGAAGCGCTGTGTGCCGTCCACGACGAGGGCGTAGTCTGCCATTATCGGGAACTGTAGCAGCATCTGGTCTACCTCTGCGTCGCAATTGCCGCGCACGGCTACGATGTTGTGCTTGCGAGCGTTAAGCAGTTCGACGATGCCTTTAGGGTCGATGCCTTCGGGTATGCGGTTGCGCGGTCCGTAGTTGAGTATGTCGCCCAGAATGCAGAGCATGTCATAGTGTTCGCGGTCGTAGAAGCTGAGCACTTGCTGCAGCGTTGGCAGACAACCGTGAATATCCGAAACGAATAATATCTTCATGTCTATTGGTTATGCCTTAAAGTTCTTGTCTATTTACTATTGAAAATGCGTGTAGCGTGAGTCGCCACGCCTGCCGCTTATCCTTGCAGTTCGCGGTCGCGGTCGCGCTTACGTTTCTGTTCGTCCACGAGCTGGAAGTCTTTCTTCTTCAGTTCGAACTGCGAGCCGAGATACTTCTCGCGCACGATGCGGTTCTGCGCCAGTTCCTCGGGGTTGCCCTGAAAGAGGATGCGTCCTTCGAAGAGCAGGTATGCGCGGTCGGTGATGGTTAGCGTCTCCTGCACGTTATGGTCGGTGATGAGAATACCGATGTTGCGGTACTTCAGTCGCCACACCACGTGCTGTATCTCCTCAACGGCGATAGGGTCGACGCCGGCGAAAGGCTCGTCGAGCATGATGAACTTCGGGTCGATGGCGAGGCAGCGAGCGATCTCGGTGCGTCGGCGCTCGCCGCCGGAGAGCTGGTCGCCCATGTTCTTGCGCACCTTTCCGAGGTTGAAGTCGGCAATGAGCGCTTCGAGTTTCTCAAGCTGCTGATGGTGCGTGAGCTTTGTCATCTCGAGCACCGCCATGATGTTGTCCTCCACGCTCAGCTTGCGGAACACGCTCGCCTCCTGCGGCAGATAGCCGATGCCGGCGCGTGCTCGCTTGTAGACGGGATAGTCGGTTATCTCCTTGTCGTCGAGATAGATGTGGCCGTCGTTGGGCACAATGAGTCCGGTGGTCATGTAGAACGACGTTGTCTTGCCGGCGCCGTTCGGTCCGAGCAGACCTACAATTTCGCCCTGCTTCACGTTGATAGACACGTCGTTGACAACGGTACGCTTGCCGTATCGTTTCACCAGTCCTTCGGTGCGCAGCACCATGCAGTGGGGCTTGTCCTCTGCAGCAGCTTCTGCCGCCTGACCATTCTTTATGTCGATTTCACTCATGTTCTTGTTATTATTTACTCTACAAAGGTAGTGCAAATTGATAGAAAACCCACAAATAAAACATAAAAACTTATGCACAATGCCGAGTTTTTATCTTTTTATTGCTACTTTTGCATCGTTAATACAATATTATATAAAGCGAACGCAACTATGTTGATATTAAAATACTTAAACACACTGGGGCGCTACATTATGCTGATGGGCCGTTCCTTCGCGCGACCTGAGCGTATGCGCATGTTTCTGAAGCAGTACGTAAAAGAGATGTCTGCGCTCGGCGTCGACTCTATCGGCATCGTGCTGCTCATCTCGTTCTTCATCGGTGCCGTAATCTGCATCCAGATGAAGCTGAACATCCAGAGTCCGTGGATGCCGCGATGGGTGTCGGGCTACACCACGCGCGAGATTCTGCTCTTGGAGTTCTCTTCGAGCATCATGTGTCTTATTCTTGCCGGCAAGGTAGGCTCTAACATCGCCTCGGAGCTGGGCACGATGCGCGTGACGCAGCAGATTGACGCATTGGAGATAATGGGCGTCAACTCCGCCAACTATCTCATCCTGCCGAAGATACTGGGACTGGTGACGCTGATGCCGTTCCTCGTCATCTTCTCTTCAGCCACAGGTATTCTCGGCGCCTATGGCACGGCGTACATCGGACACATCCTTTCGCCCGAAGACCTGACGCTGGGCCTGCAGCACTCGTTCAATGCGTGGTTCATGTGGATGAGTATCATCAAGAGTCTTGTCTTCGCGTTCATCATCTCGAGCGTGTCGAGCTTCTTCGGCTACACAGTCGAAGGCGGATCGGTGGAAGTAGGCAAAGCGAGTACCGACGCTGTGGTCTGCTCAAGTGTATTGATATTGTTCTCGGACGTATTCCTCACCCAGCTGCTCAGCTAAGCAAAATGAAGTTGTTGTGGTGAGATGGTGAGATGGTGAAAAATGAAGTTGTTGTGGTGAGATGGTGAGGTGGTGACATTACCATCCTAACAACAAATCTCAACACCTCAACAACTCAACACCTCAACATCTCAACACCTCAACAACAAATATCAACATCTCAACATCTCAACATCTCAACACAATATGATAGAAGTAAAACACTTATATAAGTCATTCGGCGACAAGGATGTGCTGAAAGACATCAACGCCGTCTTCGAGGACGGCAAGACGAACCTCATCATCGGACAGAGCGGTTCGGGAAAGACCGTACTGATGAAGAACCTCGTGGGACTGCTCACGCCTACAAGCGGCGAGGTGCTTTACGACGGACGCAACTTCGTGGCTATGACAAAGCAGGAGAAGGTGTTCATGCGCCGCGAAATGGGCATGATATTCCAGAGCGCAGCGCTCTTCGACTCGCTCAACGTGCTGGAGAACGTGATGTTCCCGCTCGACATGTTCTCTACGATGAACTACCGCGAGCGTGTGCGCCGCGCCCAGGAGTGTCTCGACCGCGTGAATCTTAGCGACGCACAGCTGAAGTATCCGGGCGAGATCTCGGGCGGCATGCAGAAGCGTGTGGCTATAGCGCGCGCCATCGTGCTCAACCCGAAGTATCTGTTTTGCGACGAGCCTAACTCGGGCCTCGACCCGCACACGTCGCTCGTTATCGACCAACTGCTCTCGTCTATCACGAAGGAGTATAACATCACGACCATCATCAACACGCACGACATGAACTCGGTGATGGGCATCGGCGAGAACATTCTCTTCATCTACCAGGGCAACAACGAGTGGCAGGGCACGAAGGACGACGTGATGGGCGCCACGAACGAGAAGCTAAACGACCTCGTCTTCGCTTCCGACCTCTTCAAGCGTGTGAAAGAAGTGGAAATGAATAAGCTCAAGCAGCTCTAACTACACAATTATATTAGTAGCGGAGGTCTCCGGCCTCCGCTACTTTTTTGCTATCTCGTCTACCCTATCCATCACGTTCGCAGGCGGACGCTGGTTGAGGTATTCGTTCTTCATATATTCCATGTAGGGCGCTACGTGCTCGAAGAACTGCTGATAGCCGCGGCAGAGATAGTTCTTGCCGGGGTTGCCGTAGCGGTCTTTTATGAAACGGTTCTTCGGACACTCGCCGTGGCAGGCGAACTCCCAGCGACATTCCTTGCACTCCTGCGGCAGCGACTTGTGTTTGAGTTCGCTGAAACGCTGCTGCTGGTCGCCGTAGAGCATCTCGGTGATGGTTTTCTCGCGTATGTTGCCCAGTCGGTATTCGGGGAACACAAAGTGGTCGCAGGAGTAGACGTCGCCGTTGAACTCCATCACGCCGGCGTGTCCGCACTCCTTGGCGTACATGCAGATGCCGGGCGTCACGCCCACCCAGTTAGCAAGCATGCAGTCGAACAGCTCCACGTATATCTTGCCCACGTCGTGGCGCACCCACTCGTCGAAGATGGCGCAGAGGAAGCGTCCCCACTGTTCCGGCGTGACGCTCATGTCGGAGAGCGGCGCGTCTGCCGGGTCGGTGATCGTGGCGAGATGGCGTCCGTCGGCGTGCTTCACGATACGCTCAACGATAGGCGTGAACTGCAGGAACTGGCATCCGTTCTCCTTGAAGAAGCGGTAGAAGTCGAGCGGATAGTCGGCGTTGAAGTCGTTCACCACCGCCATCGCGTTCCACTCCACGCCGTGCTTCTTAAGCAGGCGTATGCCGTGCATCACCTTCTGCCATGTCTGTGCGCCCGAGGCGGTGCGGCGGAACTCGTCGTGAAACTCCTGCGGTCCGTCGATGGATATTCCGACGAGCCAGTTGTTCTCGCGCAGGAAGCGACACCACTCGTCGTTGAGCAGCGTGCCGTTGGTCTGTATCGAGTTGGATATGCGTCTGCCCGCGCCGTACTTGCGCTGCAGTTCCACCGCCTTCCGGTAGAACGAGAGCGGACGCATGAGCGGTTCGCCGCCATGCCATGTGAAGAGGATGTCGGGCGAGGTCTGCGCCTCGATGTATTCCTTGGTGAACTGCTCGAGCATCTCCTCCGAGAGCACGCGCTTCTGCGCATCGCGGTAGAGGTTCGACTTCTCAAGATAGTAGCAGTATTCGCAGCGCAGGTTGCAGGCTGCGCCAACGGGCTTGAGCATCACGTAGAGCGGACGCGCAAAGGGAGATATTGTAGACATATGGTGGTGTTATGGTGAGATGGTGAGGTGGTGAGATTTGTTATGGTGAGGTGATGAGGTGATGATTGGATTTCAACCGTTTTCGGGTGTAATACAAAAGTACGGATAATTATTTTAATAACATATTGATTTGGCTCAATATTTCCTGTAAAAAACAGAAAAAAGACAGAATAATTGAGAATTTTAAACAAATATCGCTTAAATTGAAATAAAAGTGCCAGATAATTTTGCCATATTAGAAAATAAAACTATCTTTGCACACGAAAATTATCATCAGTACATAACAACCTACCAAAACCATAAGACACAAACCGTCTGCGAGCGGTTCTTTTACAGGACGAAGCGAGCAGATAAGTACCTTTTAAACAATCACCTAATAATTACCTTCTCAAAGAATAAGAAAAACTGATAGTCATCACTTTACTATTAATTGAAAAGCCATGTCGCAGTTGATGCAACATGGCTCTTTTTTTGTTTATACCCCACACACAAGTGGTTTATACATAATCGAGTAGGAGGAAAACGAAGCAGTTTTCTTCCTACTTTCGTTTTCCGACCTCTCACACCACCGTACGTGCGGTTCCGCATACGGCGGTTCCTATTTTGGATACCATTCGAGATACGCCTCCATTAAAGTAGCATACCCTGCGGAGCGTAGTTTATTGTTATCTATCGCCCTTTTTAGAATAGGGCTGTCAGCTATTCGCCAATAGCCCTTGCGAGTATTACCCCATTCGTATGCTTTGTATTTATTAATACCACATCTTATGAGGTTTGCCACTTTTGTCTTGGCTTTCTTCCAAGCTTTCCATATACACATGCGGATTCTACGCCTTAGCCATTCGTCCGTTACAAGCAAGAGACGCTTCATATTAGCAAGGTGATAATAGCCGACCCAACCTCTTATGTATTCTTTCAGCTTCTGCTTTCTCTTGGCATATCCCCATCCGTTGCTGCGACTTGTCAGTTCTTTCGACCTTGACTTCATCTTAGCTTTGGACTTTGGATGCACCGTGAGTTCGCATTTGCCTTTCATCACATAAAAGGAGTAGCCGAGATATTTCACTCCGCGCACATACGACACTACGGTCTTTTCCTTATTGACTTTGAGATATAGAGTATTCTCTATAAATCGGGTTATAGACTCCTTCACTCGCATTGCAGCCCTCTTGGACTTACAGAATATCATCGAGTCGTCGGCATAACGCACAAAGGGGAGTTCTCTGCGTTCGAGTTCTTTATCCAGTTCATTGAGCATGATGTTACTCAACAACGGACTTAGCGGTCCTCCTTGGGGAGTTCCTTCCTCGCTCGCTTCAAACAAGCCTTTGTTCATTACACCACTTCGGAGATACTTGTGTATAAGACTAACCACTCTGCCGTCTTTGATGGTACGGCTGAGAATTTCTATGAGTTTGCTATGGCTCACGGTATCGAAGAAACGTTCAAGGTCAAGGTCTACTACATATATGTAGCCTTCGTTGATTATCCTTTGCGCTCCTCGTAGTGCGTCATGGCATCCTCTTCTCGGACGGAAGCCGTAGCTCGTCTTGGAGAATTGGTTCTCATATATGGGAGTCAATACTTGGTTTATGGCTTGTTGCACCAGACGGTCTACTACTGTAGGTATTCCCAACAGGCGCATCTTGCCATTGTCTTTGGGTATTTCTACCCTTTTCACTGGGTTCGGACGGTAAGAGCCGTCCATCAAGGAACGGATGAGCAAGTCCTTATTGGTCAAGAGCCATGGGAGCAGCTGCTCGCACGACATCTTGTCGATACCACCACAGCCTTTGTTTCTCATCACTGCCTTGTAGGCTCGGTTGAGATTCGCAGGACTAATGATTTGCTCGAAAAGGTGTTCCTTGTCGAATGGTACTTCCACGATGTTGTCTTCACACATCCACATGAAGGTCTGCACTCCCCCATACCATTCGGTTTCCGACCTATCTCTTTGGGGGCAGCCATTAACTTGGGATAATGTTTTCTGCTTTCTTTCCTTCACAAGGTATGTTTCAATTACTATCGTTTAATTGTTAGGTTCTGCCCTTCATGCAACATTATCGACTGTTGCACTACTATGGCGTCTGCTGACTTCTCACGACAAGCTTTACTCCGCTTCTTTCGTAAAAAAAAACTATATGAAGCGTCCGTGAGACCTCCTCGGATAAGAGTATTGTCTTTCCATCTTATACCCACTTCATTTACACCGACCGTTCCGAATAGCTATTGGGCTTTGGTTTGTATAGCAACCTTACCCACGGTCATATGCCTTGTATGAAGTTTCTGTTCGTTAGGTCAGATGTTTGCCGCCGGCTTCTTTCAGATTTCACCTTACGATGAACACCCTTGCTCTTGGCTATGTAATTCCCGCTATTAGGGCTTACTCGGGACTTGCACCCGTTAGACAATGCTCGTGCCGAGCATACAAAACTATCACTCCACCTATGGCTAATACCTAAGGTGGAGTGCATTCTTATTATATGTTAGTTGGCTATACTATAGTTGTGAGGCGGATTGTCGCCGTGCCTCTTTAGCTTCCGCAAAAGCTGCATCTATGGATGAGTTAATCTTCTTATTGACAATAATCTTAGCTATAAGCCATAGAACGAAGTAAACTGCAGCTACAGTAAAGTTGAAGAAGTAGAACAATACGAAGGTGAGCAGCCAGCACCACTTTACATACTTCTTAATCTTCTCCTTGCCGTTGACAAAGTCAATCATCTCCTGATCCTGAGGATAAGAATATGACCAGTGCTGACCAGTGCCGTCCATCATAAAGTTGTAACGCTGGTTATTGTAATTATAATAGACGAACCAGAAAGGAACAAGCAAATAATCTCCCTTGGTGGTCAGATTGAAACTTGAGGATGCACGGAAATTACGGATTTCCTGATCACCTATCTGGTTGAGAGCTGCACGCTGTGCCGTCTCATCAACAAGATCCTTTCCGTGTTTCTGCCATACTATTGTGGCATCTGCGTTGCGGGATACTGTCACGAGTCTCTCGTCATCTTCTGTAAGCAGTTCACCATTGAACTCCTTTGAAAGCATAACGTCGTAGGGGAACTGGTTTGTGAAATTGCGCAGTTCTTCGGGAAGACTTTTGTCTCCCTCATTAGCCAGACATAGAAAAGCGAAGTTGCCTGATGCATTGCCATTCTGAGGACGCCATTTCTTCACGGTCTTAGTAGAAATAGTCTTGCCACTGTCAGTCCAATTACGGCTAATATCAACCTTCTGGTCTTCGTAGGAAGACTCACAACTCCAAGAGGCCTGATAAGTACCCTCGAACAGATACATTGGAAGGTAGGCACGGAACACAGCATCGGTGTTGATGGCCTGGAAGATGTCTTTCGGAACATAGTCCTGCCCAATGAGCGTATTGACTAGTGCCTGCTCGAAGTCACTCTCCTGGGTCGTGAACGGAATCATGCGCGAAGGAAGGTCTGCCTCCTTCGTAATAAAATTGGGATTACTGATTACAGTTCCACAGCTCGGGCACTTGGTGCTTGCCTTGAATGGACTGAATGTCTCGATGGCATGTCTACAGTTAGGACACTGCAAGACATGTAGTTTTAGGTTTTCTGCCATACTACGTTAAATTTAAGATGTTGATATTGAATGAAATGTTAATGTGCATACTTCTGCTCTGCCTTTCTTTGTAAGGCAAGAACTTTCAACTGCTCCACGATATTACTGATGGATTCTGTATCATGTGAATATACAGCTTGCCTTAGTAAACTGATATTGTTATTGATTTCCATATCATATCCGATAGAACCCACCGTTTGACGGGTGTTACTTGCTGTCAGCATATCATAGATATCACTGACCTTCCTTCTAATAGCCATGTCATCAATCTGCATGATGAGTTTTTTCAGTTCCATGCGGTTCACTGTGATAGACTCATGCGCCTTCGCGCGCTCGGCGGTCTGCTTGTCGGTCATCTCATTACTCCATGCGTTTCCGATGATAATGGCCATGTAGACCAGCCACAGGAAACTTTGCGACAGCACCGACCACAATATGCTCTCTGGGCGCCAAAACACAAATACCAGTCCTACGACGAACTCTATAACAAAGTATGAGATGGACTGAGAATAGAGCGTGGCGTTGAGATAGAACGAATCTTTTCCCTTTGTGCCGAGCAATGGAGTGATGAGAACCATCAGGTAGGCCCAGTGAATAAAGCCATAGGCTACCCATACCGTCGGTGGGTTGTCTGTGCCCGAAAGGAAGAAGAACAACACATTGAACGCAATGAGGAACAATGAGAAGAATATTATTTTTAGGAATGTTGCTTTCATAATGTCTGTGTGTTAGATGCGACTGAGTATCTCTGCCACCTTGTTGTCGTACACTTCTTGCGTTATAAGACCAGCATCAAGCATGGCCTTCATTTTCTGTAACGACTCTATTGGGTCGGGTTGTGAGCCAGCTTGCTGTGGAGCTTCGCCACCAAAGCGTCCTTGGCCTCCAAAATTCTGTTGTTGTGGTTGCTGAGGTTGTTGCATGGCACCACCGAATACACTCTGAGCAATGTTGCCGAAAGCATTGCCGGCAGCCATACCCATGCCAATGCCTGCGCCAGCACTTGCCACTCCTCCTGCGCCTGGATTTTCTGCAATAGTCTGGAGCATCTCCATTCCTTTGATAGTTGTGTAGGCAGCCCCCATTGTATTCATCTCAGCGACCTTGCCTTGAGCACCAATAACACGTGCTTGAGCCTCGCCTTTTGCCAGTTGGACTTGCGCCTTTACCTGTAGCTTGTATTCTTGTACATCTTCTTCGTCGGGCTGTATTGCAAGGGTGAAATTGGTAACATATATACCAAACTCCTTAAATAGTTCTTGCAAGGCAGGAATACAGAGATTCGAAATATCCTCTGCTTTTTCCGCACCGACTTCCAACGCATTGAAGCCACTGTTCTTAATTTCCTTGGCAATTAGCGCGGAAACTTTCTGATATGCTGCGCCCATGAGGAACTCATGTAAGTTATCCGTTGTATATGCAATATTATCTCGGAGGAGTTTTACTGCAAACAGTTCAGAGTCAACTACCTTAAAGAATATTTCTCCATTGCCACGCAGACGCACACCATCTCCCAACAAAGGACAATTCATGGCGATAGGCGTTTTTGTTCCCCATTCTATCTTGTATTGTTCTATTGAGATGAAGTATACACGACAAGGGAAATAACTCTTGCCGCCAGACAGTGCCTCGCGAAATTTGCGGATAACAGCTATGTTCTGTGTTTGAAGTTCACACTCTGTGCGTTCAGGAAACACTGCCCATTCTGTTGCTCCATTCTCAAAGATAGCCTCTTCGCCTGCTCTTACAAGCAGTTTGGCGTGCGTATTGAAGTTCTCGCTTGGATGTCGCCATGCTATGAGTCCACGTCCTGTGTTGTTGCCAGGATTCTCAATTACCTCGCAGATGCTATGGCTCTGCTCTGGTGTTGGATTTGTTGGTCTGTTAAATAGCCCCATAATATGATTTTTTGTTATTACTTACGTTTTTCTCTGTTATTCTCCATCTTGGCGTTCATGTCAGTTTTGCGCGATTGCAGACTGTCATATTCATTCTGGAGATTGTCTTCTTCCCATGATCCCTCTTGCGTGTCATTCATCTGGTTTTGTATATCCTGTTGCTTATTATCAAGACTTTCCAAAGATGCAGAATCCTCGGCATATTCTTCATCGAGTTTATCGTTTTCAGCCTTTTGCGTTTCTTCTGCTTCTTGCTGACGGCTTGCCTCCTCTGCCTCATGCTGTTCTTGCGTGCGAGCTTGCTCTTCGGCCTCCTCCTGCTCTCGTTTGGACGATTCCTCTTCCTCTCGCTGACGTTCTGCCAGCTCTTCCTCCTCTTCTCGCATACGCTCCTGTTCCTCGGCTTCTTCCTCTTGCATACGCTCCTGTTCCTCTTCCTCCTCGGCAGCATCCTCTTGTTGCTGACGATTGAATTCGTCGAGTTCCTCTCGTGCACGCTCGTTGGTCTCCTCAGCCGAGGTATCTTCATCCCACATGCCTTCGTAAGAACCATCTCCATAATAATCAGGGTCTGGTCCCCACAAACCGTCCTCAGGATATTCATTTTGAGGGGTATCGTCTACGGTGTCAGGCGTAGAATCGCTACCGCTATTTATATCTCCGTCAAATTCGCACATATGTTACTTTTTAGATAGTGAATTTTCAATTATCTCATTTGACACATTCAGTTTTGTGTCATACTTTACATGTCGCCACAAATAAACCTTAATGCACGACAACAACTCACGAGAGAACGGCTCGTCATTGAGTTCTTCTTTAACTGCGGTAGTTATCTTTCTGAGTAACGACTTCATCCGTTCTGCATCTTTGCAACCTTTCCCTACATACTTCCTGAAAATGCGTCGCGCAACCTCCTTGGATAATATCCGTCGGTTATAGTCGCAGGAATCAGCACAATATGGACAGAGCGTACATTCGGGATAAGGCCTCAATTTCTCTTGTTTATCGCTCCAGTATGTAGATAACTGACGAATACCATCGTCTGATAGAGAAATGCTTATCTCGTTGTTCAGACGATAGTCAGGCGTGATAATCTCCTCAGGTTCATCAAGGCGATTAAAGAACAAGAACGCTTCGCCAGGTTTTAGCTTCGCCATACGGGACACTTTTACATCGTTCATGCTCGTGGCATTGGCTATAATCTCCTTATCCTGCCCTTCTACAAGTCTGAACACCGCTTTTATGTCTGTTAGAGCCACAATATCGGTGCCTACCTTGCGCGGCGATTGGTCGGCAATAGCCAGACCTACGCCATAACTGCGTATCTCGGCCAGCATGCGCTTCACCAGTCCCTGGGCTATCGCAGCCGGATTGGCAGAGCCTTCACCACCGTCATTGGTATTCGCATCCAGAAGTACATGTGCTTCTTCCAGCAATATAAAGTTGCGTAGCCCGCCTTCGCCTACATAGTTGGCGTTGACATAAGAGAGTATTGATAAGAGAAGAAGCGAGATGATGAGCGCCTTCTGGTCAGCATTCTCTATGGCAGCCAGTTCTATGACAGTCGGCTTGCTCAGCAAGTCTTCTATCGGTATGGAGAAATAGTTGTCAAACAGATTCACTAGACTCTGCAAGCGCACCAGTCCTGCCCTGCCGATGTTTCGAGCATCACCAGTATAGCCTATCTCGTCAAATGTCTCTTGGAAGCATTTGATAAAATCCGTAATATTGAATATCTTTCCCTGATTGTCTATGGTATAGGAGTCAAGCCATCTGAAGTCTGAATAGCAGTTATTGACTGTCTCCTCAAATATCTTATCCAAAGGCGTAGACATAGATACTCCAGCAGCGAAAGCTGTTTTTAATGTAGATTTATAGGTTTCCAATCGAACATTCTTGGGCGGAACAAATGGGTTGAACACAAATGGTGATATAAAGTTCTTTCCAGGTGTAAATACCTGAAGGTCTGGTATGCTTTGAATCAACGCACGATATTCATTCTTGGCAGGTTCTATTACCAAGAATGGAATATGATGTTCTTTCCACAATCTGTCAAGCAGGCCGACAGAAAAAGTTGTCTTACCCGAACCCGGCGTGCCCACTATCAACATGTGCTTGGCAAGGTCTTTAAGAGTAAGTCCAATTGTAGTGTCATTGCTAGCAGAGCGCAACTTGCCCAATTCTATATCACCTGCATTGATAAGATTCTTAGCATATGTACGACTGCACTTTCCTGCCTCATTGACATTAAGACCTGCACCAATGATTTCATTGCCAATTGGCAGACGGAAGAAAGAGGCTGCTTCTTCAGCAGTTATGATCAATGGCAGACGATACAATGCGGCTGCAGCCATTCCACTATTCCAAATAGAGTGATTCCGTCCTCTGTTCAATAGAATGTCATTGGCAACCCAAGGAATAATGTAAGCTCCCTGTTTGTTAAGGTCTATTTCTGCTTTTGTAAGACTAACGAGCCTCAACCCTAAAACAGAATTTGCAGATGAGTTTAATTGACCAGAGACACGTGTGGTGACGTTAACGCATACATCTTTAGGCGCGCACACTATGATATTATAACAAAATAGTGCGCGCGACTTGTTGTCTGAATAATAATGGTAAAGAGCGGCTATTCTATCTGCCGCAGATATGCTTACTGTACCTATCTGGTTGTCGGCAATACCATGATTCAGCATTCCGATGTTTTGATTCAATGCACTTAGTTGGCTTTGTTCGTCGAGATTGTAATAAGTTGGGATGACCTGAAACAAAACCGCACAATTAGGATTGTCTATAAGAATGTTTGCTATACGGCTAAGGTCGCCATAGGATGTGGGAAACCTATCGTAAGCATAGCTGACAGGGAGATAAGAGTTCTGCAAATCCTCCATCCACTCTTCTTTAACAATGCCTTTGATGTCTTGGTTTATAACGTCATTGAAAACAGATGAATACTGGGCAGTAGCAACATCGTCGACTTCATACTTTTCTGAACGTAAGACTGTTTTAACCAGATCGCCCAACGCCTTGAGACGCATAAGACAGACATTCTGCTTTTTGCTTATTGCTCGTAAAACAACAAACAAATGAATATCCGCTTTATATGGCTGATTCTCCACTGCTGTTGATTTCCAACAAAGTTCTAATGAAATGTCAGGACTTGCTTGCTCTTTTATAGAGATTTCTTTATATTGTTGGTAGACTTCTACAAGTAAACCGACAAAATCATTCGCTTGGTTGGCAAACACCTGAACTTGATTCTGAGCAGAGGTATCCTCCGTCAGAATTGATATATGCGGTATGCTGTTTACTGCTATCGCATGAAGCCCTATATATTCTCCACTTTGGATTTTAACACAATCCATAAGCCGTATTGTTTATGTAAGTCAACAGACCTTTGGTTGTCGATATGCCCCAATACGACGATTTACATTTTGAGTCTTTGACATACATAAACAAAGAACGTGGAGCAAGTCCTGTCACTCGTTCCACTCAGTAAGGCCTTCGCATTGCCCGAATTGTCGAAACGAGCAACGTCCAGCCCCACGCTGTGCGTATATGTAGACGCCTTCTCATATCCAAGAGTCACCTACAATGGTGACAAAAGGACACAATACTAGCTGTATACAATACACCCAATGGGGCGCTCCGTTGCTTTGTTTTCTGACAATTCTGTGGAAGTTGCGAAGTTCTACTGAGTCAAAAACCAAAGCGCAGTTACGCCTTTCTATATGTATGTACCCACCCATTACCGCTCCACCTTTCTTATATATAATCAGGTGACACAACTTGGCTGGACGCTTCAAAATTAGTCATAAAAATCGAATTGACAATGAAAATCACAAGAAAATCGTTAAAAATGATGTTAATATTCTGCAATTTCAGCAAAAAGCGCATCAAAATCAGCTTGTCTAAGAACTTTTTGTTGCTCAAGTGCTTAAAAAGTTAAATTTATAACTGAGTCCACTTTAAAAAGGGGCATATTTTAAAGTGGGTTCAATTTATTATTAAGATGCTCAAGAGCGCTTTATATCTCATGCCTTCTAAATACCTTGTCAGTACCATATCAGTAACACTCCAGTACCAACTAAGTGAAACTCCAGTACCACCTATATGAAACTCCAGTACCAGTTAGGTGGTACGAAAAGTGGTACTGAGTATAATTGAAAAAGGAAAAAAGTTAAACCAAAACTTAAAATCACTACTTTCCCATTAAAGTGGACTAATCTCTCTTTGAATTAATTGAAATACGGTCTTTTGTAAGAAGACCCCACTCAAAATCTCTTTGAAAGGACTGATTTCAATAATGTCAAAGAACTCGATTGTCCCCTCTTCACGGGGGGTGTTTGATTAATATTTAACTGGTTCCGATTTTAACGGGACACTAATAATTTGCTGTGAAAATCGAGTAGGAGGTAAACACTAATCATAGGTGTTTATCTCCTACTTTCGTATTTACCGACCTCTCACACCACCGTACGTGCCGTTCGGCATACGGCGGTTCCTATTTTGGGTACCATTCGAGATACGCCCCCATTAAAGTTGCATACCCTGCCCTACATAAATGCTCTTTTGTTATAGCTCTATGCAGTATGTAGCTATCAGCTATTCGCCAATAGCCTTTGCGAGTATTACCCCATTCGTATGCTTTGTGTTTACTAATACCACATCTGATGAGGTTTGCCACTTTTGTCTTGACTCTCTTCCAAGATTTCCATATACACATGCGTATTCGACGTCTTAACCATTCGTCTGTTTCATGCAAGAGACGCTTCATATTGGCAAGGTGATAATAACCGACCCACCCTCTTATGTATTCTTTCAGCTTTTGCTTCCTCTTGGCATATCCCCATCCGTTGCTGCGACTTGTCAGTTCTTTCAACCTTGACTTCATTTTGGCTTTGGATTTGGGATGCACCGTGAGTTGGCATTTGCCTTTCATCACATAGAAGGAGTAGCCGAGGTATTTCACTCCGCGCACATACGACACTACGGTCTTTTCCTTGTTGACTTTGAGATATAGAACCTTTTCTATAAATCGGGTTATAGACTCCTTCACTCGCATTGCAGCCCTTTGGGACTTGCAGAATATCATCGAGTCGTCGGCATAACGCACAAAGGGGAGTCCCCTGCATTCGAGTTCTTTATCCAATTCGTTGAGCATTATGTTACTCAACAATGGACTTAGAGGTCCGCCTTGAGGTGTTCCTTCCTCGCTTGCTTCAAACAAACCTTTGTTCATTACACCACTTCGGAGATATTTGTGTATAAGACTGACCACTCTGCCGTCTTTAATGGTACGGCTGAGGATTTCTATGAGTTTGCTATGGCTCACGGTATCGAAGAAGCGTTCAAGGTCGAGGTCTACTACATAGGTGTAGCCTTCGTTGATTATCTTTTGCGCTCCACAAAGTGCGTCATGGCATCCTCTTCTCGGTCGGAAGCCGTAGCTCGTCTTGGAGAATTGGTTCTCATAGATGGGAGTCAATACTTGGTTTATGGCTTGTTGCACCAGACGGTCTACTACTGTAGGTATTCCCAACAGGCGCATCTTGCCATTGTCCTTGGGGATTTCTACCCTTTTCACTGGGTTCGGACGGTAAGAACCGTCCATCAAGGAACGGATGAGTTCATCCTTATTGGTCAAGAGCCATGGGAGCAACTGCTCGCACGACATCTTGTCGATACCACCACAGCCTTTGTTTCTCATAACAGCCTTGTAGGCTCGGTTGAGATTCGCAGGACTAAGGATTTGCTCGAAAAGGTGTTCCTTGTCGAATGGTACTTCCACGATGTTGTCTTCACACATCCACACGAAGGTCTGCACTCCCCCATACCATTCGGTTTCCGACCTATTTCTTTGGGGGCAGCCATTAGCTTTGGATAATGTTTTCTGCATTCTTTCCTTCATGAGGTATGTTTCATTTACTATCGTTTAATTATTAGGTTCAGCCCTTCGTGCAACGTTATCGAGTATTGCACTACTATGGCGTCTGCTGACTTCTCACAGCAAGCTTTACTCCGCTTCTTTCGTAAAAACAACTATTTGAAGTGTCCGTGAGACCTCCTCGGATAAGGGCATTGTCTTTCCATCTTATACCCACATCATTTACACCGACCGTTCCGAATAGCTATAGGGCTTTGGTTTGTTTTGCAACCTTACCCACGGTCATATGCCTTGTATGAAGTTTCTGTTCGTTAGCTCAGATGTTTGCCGCTGGCTTCTTTCAGATTCCAACTCACGATGGACACCCTTGCCTTTGGCTATGTAATTCCCGCTATTAGGGCTTACTCGGGACTTGCACCCGTTAGACAATGCTCGTGCCGAGCATACTACTACAAAAATAGCGGAGAGTGCAGACTCTCCGCTATTTTTCGTATATGCGTATATCATTATCTTAGCATCCAGTTGCCGTTGTGCAGCACGAGCGGCACCACAATCTCCTCTTTGGTCTTGTCGCCGAAGCCGAGCATGAGGTACGCCTCGCCAACGTGCTTTGCGGTGTCGGTGCGTGCGCCGGCAGCCTCAACGCTCACGAGTCCCTTGTGGTCGGTCTTCATCTGCCCTACATACTGCTTTGCGCTCACGATGAGTTGCTCGCGGTAGCTCTCGGGTATGCTGTCGGGGCGGTAGAAGCCGTCGACGTATGCCGCGCAGTTGCCGTGCAGCAGATAGTCGTAGTAGACCTTGGCGGCGCGCGATGCCATCTCGTCGGGGCTGACGGCAGCAGACTGCTTGCCGCAGGAGGCGAGGGCCAAACAGCACAAGGTTGTTATTAAATATATAATGTGTCGCATAGATTGGTGTAAATAGGGGGTGCAGATAGGGGGTGCACTTGTCTCAAGTGCACCAACCAGTTAGATTGGTGCAGATAGGTTGGTGCAGTTGAGACAACTGCACCCCCTCTGATTACTTCTGTCGGATAAAGATGTTTATCGGGCAGCCGTGCATCGACCAGTTTTCGCGAATCTTGTTCTCGAGGAAGCGGCGGTACGGCTCCTTGATATACTGCGGCAGGTTGGCGTAGAACACGAACGACGGTATCTGCGTGTTAGGCAGCTGCGTGCAGTACTTTATCTTGATGTACTTGCCCTTGGTTGATGGTGGTGGGTAAGCCTCGATGAGCGGCAGCATCACCTCGTTGAGCTTCGATGTGCCCACGTGCGCCTTACGGTTGAGGTACACCTCCTTGGCTGTCTCGAGCACCTTGAAGATGCGCTGCTTGGTGAGCGCCGATGCGAAGATGATAGGGAAGTCGACGAACGGAGCCATGCGCTGACGGATGGCGTTCTCGAATGTCTTGATGACTGCCTGGTCCTTGTTCTCCACGAGGTCCCACTTGTTCACTACCACTACGAGCGACTTGTTGTTGCGCTGTATGAGCTGGAAGATGTTCATGTCCTGCGCCTCGATGCCGCGTGTTGCGTCGAGCATGAGGATGCAGACGTCGGAGTTCTCGATAGCGCGGATGGAGCGCATCACCGAGTAGAACTCCAGGTCTTCCGACACCTTGTTCTTGCGGCGGATGCCGGCTGTATCTACGAGGTAGAAGTCGAAGCCGAACTTGTCGTAGCGTGTGTAGATAGAGTCGCGTGTGGTGCCGGCTATCTCGGTCACGATGTTGCGGTCTTCGCCGATGAAGGCGTTGATGATAGAGCTCTTGCCGGCGTTCGGGCGTCCTACTACGGCGAAGCGTGGTATGCCGTCCTCTACGTCTTCCTTCACTTCGGGTTTGAGCTTTGTGAGCACGAGGTCGAGCAGGTCGCCCGTGCCGCTGCCGGTTGCCGACGAGATGCACTGCGGCTCGCCGAGTCCGAGTGCGTAGAACTCAGCCGCGTCGTATATCTGGTCGTTGTTGTCGGTCTTGTTAGCCACGAGAATCACGGGGAGCTTGGTACGGCGGAGGATTGTAGCCACGTCCTGATCCCAGTCGGTGAGTCCGGTCTGCACGTCGACGACGAAGAGCACCACGTCGGCCTCCTCGGTTGCCACGATAACCTGCTTGCGGATAGCATCCTCGAAGATGTCGTCGCTATTCACGACCCATCCGCCGGTGTCTACTACAGAAAACTCGCGTCCGTTCCACTCGCACTTGCCGTACTGGCGGTCGCGTGTGGTGCCTGCGGTGTCGCTAACGATAGCCTGACGTGTCTTGGTCAGGCGGTTGAACAGTGTAGACTTGCCCACGTTCGGGCGTCCCACTATTGCCACTAAATTTGCCATATTCTTTTAGTCATTCTTTCCTCCGCATCTCACGGAGGCTTGTAGGATGTGGTCTCTGCATCCTTGTTAACGATTTTCCGAAGCTGACCCTACTCCGGCCCTCGCCAGTCTGACGAGAGTATCCCCTCTTTTCTATTCAGGGGGAAGCGACAGCGAGCTGTCGCAATTTTGAGTTTTGAGTTTTGAGTTTTGAATTGTGCGCTTCGCGCATTTTGAATTTATGAATTTTGAATTGAGATTTACGAGTTAGGAGTTGAGAATTATGAGTTGCGAATTCATAATTCAAAATTGAACAACTCAAAATCGGCGCAGCCGATAATTCAAAACTCAAAATTCAAAACTCAAAATTGCCAACGGCAATAATTCAAAATTCAAAACTCAAAATTCAAAACTCCTACTCCGGGTTATATCCGAAGTTGTCGAGTTCGCGCTGCGAGCTGCGCCAGTCCTTGTCCACCTTCACGAAGGTGTGGAGGTATACGCTCTTGCCGAAGAACTTCTCGAGCGACTTGCGTGCCTCGGTCGACATCTTCTTCAGCGCCACGCCCTGGTGTCCGATGATGATGCCCTTCTGCGAGTCGCGCTCCACGTATATCACGGCGTGTATGTCGATGTGCTTGTCGGTCTCCTTGAACGACTCCACCTTCACCTCTACCGAGTACGGAATCTCCTTGTCGTAGTAGAGCAGAATCTTCTCGCGGATAATCTCCGAGACGAAGAAGCGTGCGGGCTTGTCGGTGAGCTGGTCCTTATCGAAGAACGGCGGCGAGTCGGGCAGCAACTCCTTGATGCGGCGCATGAGCATGTCGACGCCGAACTTGTTCTTTGCCGAGATGGGGAGGATTTCGGCGTTGGGCAGCAGCGAGTGCCAGCGCTCCACGGTGTCGCCGAGCGTCTTCTGGTCGCTCTGGTCAATCTTGTTGATGAGCAGCAGCACGGGTATAGTCATGCGCTTCACCTTGTCGAGGAAGTCCTGGTTCTTCTCGGGGTTCTCCACGACGTCGGTGACGTAGAGCAGCACGTCGGCATCCTGCAACGCCGACTCCGAGAATGCGAGCATCGACTCCTGAAGCTTATAGTTTGGTTTGAGTACGCCAGGCGTGTCAGAGAATACGATCTGCGCGTCTTCCTCGTTGACGATGCCCATGATGCGGTGGCGCGTGGTCTGCGCCTTGAACGTGGCAATGCTGATGCGCTCGCCGACAAGCTGGTTCATCAGCGTCGACTTGCCCACATTAGGATTGCCCACTATGTTTACAAATCCTGCTTTGTGCATATTTTTTCTGTTTAAACAAAAGGGGTGACACTCCCGACGGCGCATCCACGCGTCGCAAGGAATTGGTCTTGATCTTAATTTGCTGTTAATGAATATATACGTATAAATAGTACTATGCTGCAAAGTTACTCTTTTTTTTCAAGACTGAGGCTATAGCCGCACGCATTTAAACGTTTTTTATCGTTTTTGACCTCCATAGTGGCACATCATAGCGGAGGTCTCCGGCCTCCGCAGCAGCACATAGTAGCGGAGGTCTCCGGCCTCTGTAGCAGCACATAGTAGCGGAGGTCTCCGGCCTCCGCAGCATCAAGCTGTTTATTCCGGAATACTATCTGACTTGGGGTAGATAGATACTATCTGACTTGGTGCAGGGAGATACTATCTGACTTGGCGCTGCGGAGGCCGGAGACCTCCGCTACTATGAGGCTCACCCCCTACTCTTTTCATCGGGCGGCGGACGCAATCCGATCGGACGGCGAACGCAATCCGATCGGACACCGAACGCAATCTGATCGGACGGCGGACGCAATCCGATCGGACGGCGAACGCGAACGGTGACAAAAGCATAATGTACACACACGCGAAGTTGAACTGTTTCAGGGGGTGCACTTGTCTCAAGTGCACCAAAATTATAATATACACACACGCGAAGTTGAGCCTCTAAGCGTTAATAGTTATTAAAATAAACCATGATATAGCCGAAGTTTAGAACAATTCAGCTAACTTTGCAACCAATTATTCAAGATAATTATGATAAACAAGTTTAAAACAGTATGCTTGACAGCAGCGATTGCCTCAAGCAGCGCGACTTTTGCGGGCGGTCTTCTCACTAACACCAACCAGCACGTCGCATTCAATCGTATGATGAGCCGCGAGGCTTCTATTGGTATTGATGGTGTGTATTACAATCCTGCTGGTGTTGTATTTATGGGCGAAGGAAGCCACCTCGCTATCAACTGGCAGGCGGCTTGGCAGACACGTACAATCAATAACGACTACAAGCTGTTCACAAACAACGTGAACAATCCTACTACTCCACGCGACTTCAAGGGAAAGGCTGTCGCGCCGGTTATTCCTTCTTTCCAGTACGCATACAACAAGGGCAGATGGTCGCTGCAGGGCAACTTCGCGCTGACTGGCGGCGGCGGTAAGTGTACGTTCGACAACGGACTCGGCTCGTTCGAGAAGATCGTGAGCGAGACTGCTATGGGCGCTATCGGACTGGCTGGTGCTATCGACAACGCTCTCGGCGCAGAGATGTTCACCTCTGACAAGGCTTTCGGCAAGAAGGGCTCGTACAGCTTCAACAGCTATATGCATGGTCGTCAGTACTACTTCGGTCTTTCGGCTGGTGCAGCTTACAAGGTGAGCGACAACTTCAGCGTTTACGCCGGCTTGCGCGGCATCTACGCTACCTGCAACTACTACGGATATGTTGAGGACATCAAGGTGGGCAATATGCCGCTCTATCAGGTGCTCGACCCATCGAAGGAGAACTCGGCTAACATCGAGCTGAGCTGCGACCAGAGCGGCATCGGCTTCACACCAATGCTGGCTGTCGACTATAAGACCGGACGCTGGAACTTCTCGGCTAAGTACGAGTTCAAGACTCGTATGCGTCTGAAGAACAAGTCGGTCAACCAGTTGCCGTCTATCGGTAACCTCGACGACAATCTGAAGAACCAGATGAACAAGGTTCTCACCGCCAAGTTCATGCAGGCTGGTCTGCCGCAGGAGCAGGCTATCATCAAGGCTGAGCAGACTTCTACTGCGGTGCTCGCTAACCCGACCGTTGTGGCTACAACAGCAGGACTGAAGCAACAGTTCGACTCGAAGATCGACAAGGCTATCGGCGAGTACGCCGACGGCAAGAAGATTGCTGGCGACATCCCGTCGCTGCTCACCGTGGGCGTGGGCTACAGCCCCATCGACGAGCTGCGCATCAACGTGGGCTTCCACTGGTTCGACGACTATAACGCCACTTCTTACAACAACCGCAACAAGAAGCTCAAGAAGCGCGGTACACTCGAGTTCAACGCCGGCGTTGAGTACGACGTGAACAAGAAGATTACGGTCAGCACCGGTTGGCAGAACACCAACTACGGTCTTACAGACGAGTACATGGACGACAAGTCGTTCGTTGTAGGTTCTAACTCTGTTGGCTTGGGCGGCGTTTACCACATCACAAAGAAGCTCGACTTCTCCGTGGCTTACTTCCACACATTCTACAACCACGTGAAGACTTCTGAGGAGGTAACTCTCGCGCCGGGCAAGACCGTTACATACAACTCCGACTACACTCGCAACAACAGCGCGTTTGCAGCCGGTGTGAACATCACGTTCTAAACCGACTCAACAGAAAGATTAAGTTACATAGCCAATAATAAAAAAGGCAGAGCCTCACGCCTTGGTGGCGACATGGCTCTGCGCAAATAAATTCTTCTACAAAAGTATGGGGGACAATTCGCTTACGCAAATTGTCCCCCGCTTCGTATATATAATAGATAAATCAAGTTGCTACTTTAACTTCACGTCAAGCTACTTCGTTGCTTCTACCTTCTTCGTAAGCTCCTCTACGATGATGCTGTAGAGCTGCGTCATCACGATAGGCTTCGTGATGAACTGGTTGGCGCCTAACGCAAGTCCGCGTTCTATGTCCTCGCCGAAGTTCATGCCCGAGAGAATTAGTATCGGAAGGTCGCTCTTGCTCTGCGCCGGAATACGGAACTCTGCGTTGTCGCAGCCGTTGCGCACGTGCTCTATCACCTTGAAGCCGTCGATGTCGGGCATCATGAGGTCTACTATAGCGAGGTCGATGCTGTCTGGCGTGCCTATGCGCGACTGTATAGTTTCCAACGCCTCGCGGCCGTTGGCTGCCTTTACAATCTGGAAATCGAACGGCTTAAGCATCTTGTCGAGCAAAAGCAGGTTCAAGGCGATGTCGTCTACAATAAGAATCGTGAACGTATCTGAATTTACGCCAGCTATCTCTTTCATCTTCTTCGGTTGTTGTTTATAAATTTCGTTTACGTTGAATATAATCTTCAAGTTCGGACTGCAAAAATATCCAAAAAAAATAAACGAAACAAGTAAAACATAGAAAATATTACTTCTTCAGCATCTTCTTGCCATTCTTGATGATAAGACCCTTGTATGAGTCGTTGACGCGCTGACCGCTTACATTATATATATAGCCGTCGTGAGCAGTCTCGGTCTTCACAACGCCGATGCCAGTCGGAGTGAACGAGCCGTCGAAGTCGAGCACTACTACCGAGCCGTTAGCGCCGGTGAGTGTAGCTACATTGTCCTCAACAGCCACCTCTGTGAGCACGTTGTCTACGTATACCTTAGCCTTAGCGAGGTTCTTGTAGTGAACGCGCATTGTCTGACCCTGGTTGTTGGTGAGTGTGACGCGTGTAGCCTCGCCGTTCTTCCAGTCGATACTAACTGTAACGTCGCCTACAGCCTTCATGCCGTGCATGTGACCCTCTGTCCAAGCCGACGGAAGAGCCGGCAAGATGCGGATAAGACCCGAGTTGCTCTGCATAATCATCTCGGCGATACCGGCGCAAGCACCGAAGTTGCCGTCGATCTGGAACGGAGCGTGCGAGTCGAAGAGGTTGTAGAATACGCCTGCGCCACCGTTGCTGTGAGCCAGTGCGTTGTTCAGAATCTTGCGAGCGTGGTCGCCGTCGAGCGCACGTGCCCAAAGGTTCATCTTCCAACCCATCGACCAACCGGTAGCACCGTCGCCACGGAGCTTCATAGAGTTGACAGCTGCGTCGAACAGTTCTGTACCCGGCTCAATCTGAGAGAACGGATAGAGGCACATAAGGTGCGACATGTGGCGGTGGCCGTTCTCACCTCTTGTGTATGAGCTGTACTTCCATTCGCGAAGAATCTTAGAACCAGTAGGAATAGCTGTGCCGAAGTAGCCGGTATAGTTCTCTGTAGCAAGACCCTTGTCGAGCTTAGCGAAGCGGTCTCTGAGTATGCCGAGGTCTGTAGCCGATACTTCTGCGTCGTCACCGAGCACGTCGATGGCAGCAAGAGTGTTGCTGAAGAGGTCGTATACGAGCTGCTGTGCGTGAGCAACGCCGTTCTCCGACTCTGGTCCGTGCTCAGGCGACCACTCGTTCGGGCATTCGTATGTGCCGTCAGAAGCCAGCTTGAGGCGGTCCATCCAGAACTGCGAAGCTGAAAGCATTGCGGGGAACATGCGCTTCAGATACTCGCGGTCGAGTGTGTAGCGGTAGTGCTGCCAGAGGTGTGTAGCGTACCAAGCGTTAGCGATAACGTAGTTGTTCTTGAATGCGCTTACGCCGCCGAAGATATTGTTCTCGGTGAAGCAAGTCCAACCGCGGTCCTGACCCTGCAGCTTTGCCCACTGCTTCCACTGCGGCTGCTTTTCTGCCATAGCCCAGATATAGTTGAGGAACGGCATGTGCATCTCGCTGAGGTTTGTAGGCTCAGCCGGCCAGTAGTTCATCTGAACGTTGATGTTAGAGTGGATATCAGAGTTCCATGCTACACCGTTGATGTTGTTCCAGATGCCCTGGAGGTTAGACGGAGAGTCGACACCGCGTGATGAAGAGATTTCGAGATAGCGACCGTAAGCGAAGTAGAGCTGCTCGAGCATGAGTGCGTCAGCGCCACGACCACCGTTGTATGAGTCGATAAGACGGTTGGTTGTCATATCGTTCTTTGTGCCTGCGAGGTCGAAGTCGCAACGTCCGAAGAAGCTCTGATAGTCGGCTACATGCTCTGCGTAGAGATCAGCCCACGACTTCTCGGCAGCTGCTGCAACGCGGTCTGCGATAGTCTGAGCCAAAGCCGATGTGTTCTTGGTATATGTGCTCTCGTAAGCGTCGAAGTCGGTGCCGCCGCCGAGCACAACCATGATTTCGTCAGCGCCAATCACCTCGATGCCTTCCTCGTCTGTTGTCATTGTGCCGCCAGTCGGTATCACCTTCATGCGGGCGTTGTAGCTGATGGTCTCGAGTTTGCCGCTGAATGTGCCTTCGCCGTCAGCGTATGTCGGGTCGGCTGTGATAGAGCCTGCAGCCATTGTGAAGCGGAAGCTGAGCTTGCCGCCCTTGCTTGCTGTGTAGTGAGCCACAACGACGCGCGCCGGGTTGGATGCGATGTACTCGCGTGTGTACTCAACGCCTGCTGCCGACTTGAACATGGTCTTGCCGGTTGCGGTTGTGAGGTCGAGCAAACGTACATAGTCTGAAGCAGCCTTGTCGGTTGTGAGGCCGAATTCGCCGCTGAGGTCCTTAGCGTAGATAGAGCCGAAGTTCTCGTACTTGCCGTAGCCCTTGCCGCCCTGCGAAGAGCGTGCGGGTGTACCGCTCCAGAGTGTCTTCTCGTTGAACTGAATCTCGTCTTTGTAGACACCGCCGAAGAGACAAGCGCCGAACTGTCCGTCGCCGATAGGCAATGCATACTCCATCCAGTTAGAATAGCCCTGGCCGCCGCTGTAAAGCTGTGCGGTTGTAGCCGGCTCTGTATACCAGAGTGTGAGTTTGTGCTCGGGTTTGAATGTCATTGAGCCTACAGTCTTGTAGTCGGCAGCGCCGAGGTCAGAGTCTGGCTTCACGAAAACCACAACATTGTTCTGGTCGTTGGTCTTCCAGAAACCGATTGAGTTACCGTTGCCCGGGTCGCCCCAGAGGTTAACGACGTTGTTGCCCGACTTAGAGTTGGCTACAATCTCCCATCCTGTGCCGTTGTCTGTGTTCGGAGCCACCTGAAGCTTGAAGCCGCCAGGCTGCTCTGATGTGCTCGGACGCAACGGATTCGGGTTTGTTGCGCCGCCGTCTGTTGCCGACACGCTCTGCGAGCTAACCACGATATACTGTCCGTCCTTGTTCTGGAACTGGAAGTTATCCTGCGAACCGACGAGACGCCACTGCTGTGAGCTTTCGCCGCTGCCTGCATAGAGACGGATACAATTGTCTGAGCTGACAGACATCACCTTCTCGTTACGCAAGAACTTAACGTAATAGTAAGTGCCGCCGTCTCCCGACGTTACAAACTCAGGCAGTTTCGGAGAAGCCTTCTTAAGGCCGCCTGCGGTAGCTGCACTAATGCACTCTACGCCTGCGAAGAAGCAAGCGACAAGCGCAATAAAGAACAAAGTAATTTTTTTCATTTGTAGATTGGTTTTTAGAATGTTGCAAAGTTACTGCTTTTTATTGAATTACAGCAAGTTTCAATAAAAATATTTAGGGCGTATGGCAAAACTCATAGTATGAGAATTCGGACTATCCGTAGGCATTGCAAGTATTTATAATGGTCTGTATTTCAAAATTAAAGGCTACGGCAAGAATGTCGTAGCCTCCTTAATTACTTCTTCGCTTCGGGATATGATATGCGGGTGTGGTATATCGACTTGAGGCGCTCGATAAGAACGAGCTTGGCGAGGGCGAGATCGCGGAAGGTGATAGGACACTCCTTGAAAAAACCTTCGGCTACGTCGCTGTCGATGATGCGGTTGACGAGTTCGGAAATGCTTTCCTCGGTATACTCGGAGAGAGAACGCGACGCTGCCTCCACGCCGTCGGCAATCATAAGAATGGCTTGCTCGCGTGTGAACGGGTTAGGTCCGGGGTACTGGAACTGCGTGACGTCGACGTTGATGTCGGGATGCTCGTTCTTGTACTTGATGTAGAAATACTTCGTCACGCCGCGTCCGTGGTGGGTGAGGATGAAGTCGCGTATGAACGCCGGAAGATTGGCTTTCTCCGCCATGCGCACGCCTTCGGTGACGTGGCGCATCACGACGCGTGCGCTCTCGATGTACGACATGTTGTCGTGCGGATTGACACCTGCCTGGTTCTCGGTGAAGAAGACTGGGTCTTCCATCTTTCCGATGTCGTGATAGAGTGCGCCGGTACGCACGAGCAGCGAGTTGGCGCCTATCTTGTTGGCTATCTCGGCTGCGAGATTTCCGACGGTGATAGAGTGCTGGAACGTGCCGGGAGCCACCTCCGAGAGGTCGCGGAGCAGTCCGCGATTGGTGTTAGACAGCTCGAAGAGCGTAACACTCGACACGAATCCGAACATCTTCTCGACGACGTACATGAGCGGATAGCAGAGCAGCAGGAAGATGCCGTTGACAACGAGGTGATAGTACATATCGGTGTCGACGAGCGAGAGGTCGTTGCTCTGCATCATCTGCATGGCTACGTAGACGAGGGCGCTGGCGAGTGTGACGAAGAGCGCCGTGCGGAACACCTGGGCGCGGCGTGTGAGTTCGCGCAGCGAGTAGATGGCTACGAGTCCGGCTACGAGCTGTATGATGATAAACTCGTACTGGTAGCGCACGGCGGCGGTGCAGATGAGCACCATCGTGACGTGGCAGACGAACGCCGTGCGCGAGTCCATGAAGACGCGCACGAACATCGGCGCCATTGCCAGCGGCAGTATGTAGACGCTGAGGAAGTTGTGGCTCACCATGAGCGACACGAGCACCGGGAAGAGCGTGATGAGCGTGTAGAGCATGGCGATGGAGCGCGGTTTGGCGAAGTAGTCGTGTCGGAAGAGTCCGAGGTAGATGGTGAAGAGCGTGACGAGGAGCGCCACGAACACTATCTGTCCGATGAGCATCACCATCATTTCGCTGTCGGTGGCGCTGCGTCGTTCCATCTCGCGCTCGAAGGAGTCGAGCACGCGGTAGGTATATTCGTCGACGATGTCGCCGCGGTCTATCACCTTCTGTCCGCTCATCACCATTCCGCTTGCGGGCGGTATCGACGAGAGGAGGTCGTTGCGCTCGGTCTCGGAGCGGCTCTTGTCGTATATGAGGTTAGGCTCGATATAGTTGTTGAGGTTGCAGCGCTGCAGTAGCGGTCGCTGCTGCGCGATGATGTCGTCGGCGAAGAGCTGCTCGTACGCCGAGAGCGTAGAGTAGAACTCGGAGAGGCGTATGCTCTGCGCCTTGTTGCCGAGTACGACGCGCACCTCAGTGGTAGAGTCGCGGTATATCTCGTTGTATTCGGGCGTGCCCATTATGCCCTGCTGATAGAGCTTGTGCAGGCGGTCGGCGATGAGCTTCACGTAGAGCGACGAGAGTCCGGGTATGCCGTTGCGATAGTCGGCGAGGAATCGGCTCACCATCTTCGTCTCCACCTGCTGGTCGTAGTTGTAGTAGGGCTGGTAGGTCTCGAGCAGCGAGTCTTCCTGCGCCTTTATGGTGGCATCGGTCTTGTATACGGGGAAGTCGAACTTGGCTATGAACGAGCCGTACATCCACGGTTTGCCCACGTCGTACTTGTAGCGTTGGCGTTCGTTGTGCGGCAGAGCCCACACGATGAGCGTCACGGTGACCAGTACAAGGAGCGTTCGCGAGAGCATGTTGCGCCAGAAAATTCGCTTTGGTTGGTTCAATCGGTCCATATAAATCAGTTTGTTTAGAGGTTCTGCGGGGGTTAGTCCGCCGTGTTTGGGGGTTTCGACTGCAATATTACAAAAAAAATCACAAAATACGAAATAATTGCACTACCTTTGCACTGAAAACAAAACAACAAAACAAAATATGTCAGATAGAAAAGTGAGGGTGCGTTTCGCACCAAGTCCAACAGGAGCGCTGCACATCGGTGGCGTGCGCACAGCATTGTACAACTATCTCTTCGCTCGCCAGCACGGCGGCGACCTCGTATTCCGCATCGAGGACACCGACTCCAACCGTTTCGTACCGGGCGCTGAGGAGTATATCATCGAGTCATTCCGCTGGCTCGGCATCAAGTTCGACGAGGGCGTGAGCTTCGGCGGCGAGCATGGTCCGTACCGACAGAGCGAGCGCCGCAGCATATATAAGAAATATGTAGAGCAGCTGCTGGCTGCCGACAAGGCTTACATCGCTTTCGACACGCCGGAACAGCTTGAGGCTAAGCGTGCCGAGATTCAGAATTTCCAGTACGACGCACATACACGCGGCGAGATGACCAACTCGCTCACTCTGCCGAAGGAGGAGGTGGAGCGCCGCATCGCCGACGGCGAGCAGTACGTGGTTCGCTTCAAGGTAGAGCCGGGCATCGAGGTGCACATCGACGACATGATACGCGGTCACGTGGTTATCAAGAGCGACATCCTCGACGACAAGGTGCTCTACAAGAGCGCCGACGAGCTGCCTACATACCACTTGGCTAACATCGTGGACGACCACCTCATGGAGATTACGCACGTGATTCGCGGCGAGGAGTGGCTGCCGAGCGCACCGCTTCACGTTCTGCTCTACCGCGCGTTCGGTTGGGAAGACACTATGCCTAAATTCGCTCACCTGCCGCTGCTGCTGAAGCCGGAAGGCAAGGGCAAGCTCTCAAAGCGCGACGGCGACCGACTGGGCTTCCCAGTGTTCCCGCTCGAATGGCACGACCCGAAGACGGGCGACGTTTCTTCAGGATACCGCGAGAGCGGATACTTCCCCGAGGCAGTCGTCAACTTCCTTGCGCTGCTCGGCTGGAATCCTGGCACAGAGCAGGAGCTCTTCACTCTTGACGAGCTTGTGCAGGCGTTCGACATCCACAAGTGCTCTAAGGCTGGCGCACGCTTCGACTATCAGAAGGGCATCTGGTTCAACCACGAGTACATGCTGAAGAAGTCGAACGAGGAGGTGGCTAACCTCTTCGCGCCTATCGTGGCTAACAACGGCGTAGACGAGTCGATGGAGCGCATCACTAAGGTGGTGGCTATGATGAAGGACCGCGTGAACTTCGTTAAGGAGTTGTGGCCGCTTTGCTCGTTCTTCTTCATCGCTCCGACGGAGTACGACGAGAAGACCGTGAAGAAGCGCTGGAAGGCTGATTCGGCTAAGGTGATGGGCGAACTGGCTGACGTGCTCGAGGGCATCGACGACTTCTCGGTAGAGGGTCAGGAGCCGGTAGTGATGAAGTGGATTGAGGAGAAGGGCTACAAGCTCGGCGACGTTATGAACGCCTTCCGACTCACGCTCGTAGGCATCGGCAAGGGCCCGGGCATGTTCGACATCTCGGCGTTCCTCGGCAAGGAGGAGACGCTGAAGCGCATGCGCAAGGCTATTGAGGTGCTGGGATAAAGTGGCAACTGATTAAGCAGACTGTCTGCTTGGAATGATTTAACAGCGGATTGTACTGCTCGGAATAATTCAACAACGGATTAAGCGGATTAAACGGATTCCTTATACAATGAAGGGTCTGATTAATCCGCTTTTTATAAGCGTGACTTGCTTTAAGATATTGCAACAGTTTGGGCATAGATGGGGCAAAACAACAAAAATCGGCGAAACTGACAATCACCCAATATTGGTATTTTGCATTTATTATTTACAATACAATCGCTTTCTATATCCAGATGGCGACTTTCCAGTCTACCGTTTAACCCAAATTGGTCATTAGGATTTCTCTGTGTCGCACGGCAAAGAGAAATCCTAATGACCGATTTGGGATAAACAAAGCAATAGTACTGACACCAAGAACACCACTAAGTAAGTACAGAGAATTGCTGCCGGATAAATGGAAAAAAATATCGCTCAAGAATAAAAACTTGAGCGATATTTTTTTGATGTATATATACTAGCATCGCGGATACGCTTACGATTACGTAATTATTAACAGAGTACTGTTTTTTAGAAGTTGAATCTCAAACCTACAAACATGTTAAGTCCGTCACGCTTGTAGTTCATCGGTTTATAGAAGAACTGTTCGGGGTCGTCTAAATTTCTTTCACTGACCAACGAAATATTGAAGTTGAAGATATATTCAGCTCCAACAACCAGCTGCACCGGGTAGAACAGGTTGATGTGTGCTTTCATTCCCACGGGTATTCTTACTGAGTTAGCGTAAACATCCGTCTTGTCCGAACTGCCAATGAGCGACTCATTCTTGGGGACATATTTGTTTTCTTTTCCTTTAAAATAAGCGCCCTCATATTGTGCCATGAAATATGGAACAAGCTCAATACAATGTGCAAACTCATATCCAACTCCGTAGCCAAGAGCCACATTAAACAATATAGGACTATGAACAAGGTTGTTGTCGTTGGTGACATACAGTCGCTTTTGGAACCCATCATACACTCCACATCCGATATTTGTCATTAAATACTGTGAAAAACCAGCCTTGCTCAAAGCCAGACGGTGGTCGTAAGCCAAGTTTATTCCGTAGGAATGGTTCATGTAGTTGCCAATGACTGAGTAGCTGGAGTTGTGGTTGGGTTCAAATACAGCCACATCGCCTTGTTTTGCAGAAGCCTGACTACCTGCAAAGGTATACAGATAAGCATTGTCAGAAGTCAAGTTGCAGGCTCTCACTGTAGCCACTCTCGAAGAGTAGTTTCTGCCTTCATTGTCTTGTTTTGCGCGATAGATTCTCATACGGTCTCTGTTCTTTATACCATTTTTCTTGCCCACATTGGTCATGAAAGGACTACGGCTAATCACCTGGCCACGAATGGCAAACTCAGGTACTTTCTTCGAGATATTCTTGATGAGTCGTCTGCCATTATTGCTGACCTTTTGTTGCTGTATAGATTCTGCGACAATGTTTTTAATATCCGCATTAAGACTGTTTGCTCCTGAATATACATTGTTTGGTTTATTTGTCTTGACCAATAGTGAGTTGCCCGTAGCTACCTTATATCTGCTGGAAGCTACAAAGACAACTTTTGGATGTATTTGGTTGTACTTTGCCATATCATTCCAACTGTTATACACTTCTTTCAGGGTCTCGTTGGTAATATTCACCTTGAATACAAACCATTTTCTCTTGCTCTCTGTCAGTTGGTAATCAATAAAAATGAAGTTGTTTCTTAACACCTCGTTAATAGCATCGTCGCCCTTTAGTATAGCCTCTTTGCTCACCACGCCATATTCGGCACGCTCCACGTCCTGTTTCTGGGCATTGTTGTATGCTCGGTCTGCCAATAGTTCGATGGAAAGGCTTGTGCCGTTGTACATGAAGAGGTAGTCTAAGAGTTTTTTGCCGAAGTCGTTGTTGTTGAAATACTCGCACATCTCCATGGCACCACCCATGCCCTCGTATGGCATCTCCATATCTATCGGGTTGTCAACAAACTTAGCTGTGAATCCTCCTATGGTTAGCAATTCGTAGTTGCCAGTTACACCGATGACATTCGACTTAGAGTTGAAGAACACTTTCTCTTTATCTTTGGCATTAGCTCCCAGTGTCATCAGAAGCATCATGATTATCAAGAAAATAGTATATCGTTTCATAGTTTTATTCATTCTTTTATTATTTAACGTAAACAGGTCGAATAGTGGCGTATCTTCCTGAAGGATGGTTGTTGACAATCTTTAGAGTATTGATATTCAAGGCATAAACTTCAACTCCTTTGTTCCATGTTGAAGTTCTTTCTGAAGACAAGTATATGTATGGGTAGTCATTAAGCAATGCTTGTGAATTGTCACAAACAAAAATACTTTTTCCTGACGGACCCGTCACGATATAACCTTTTAAGTTTGCTTTCTCATATCGTTGCCACTTGCATTTGTCTACGAGTTCCTGTAGCTCAGCTTTGGTCGGCATTCTCCAGTTTTTGCCCAGTTTGTTGGTAACGTTGTCGTATTCGGTACCTGCAATGTTCATTGGCAGGTTCTTGTAGTCTTCTTGCCAGGCATACGAGTCGATTTCAGCCCAATTATAATAATATCTGCCGACTATCAACGAATACTTATTGTCTATAATATAAGAATTATATTCTTTAACAGCCTTCTTGTATGCCTTTTTCATAGCGTCGCAATAGTTAGCATATCTTGCGTATTCATCATCATCGGGAAATTGCGAACGAATGTATCCATAGCTTCCCTTGCAATATTCTTCATAGCTTATGACGCATGGCAGTGTGCCTTTGACAGTGTCGGGAAGGGTGATGTCGAATCGTTTTTCATACCATACGTCTTCGTGTTGCACCTCTTTATATATGTCGTCAAACGACTTCAGATTGGAGTCGGTCAATGGTTGCTTTGCTCCCAAATTGAAGTTAGCCCATTTCACCGATAGTCCTAAGTCAACGTATCCATATTCTCCAATCAGATCGTTCTGCAGGTTGTATGCGGGTGCTGTCCCCGTTGGTACAAATTTATCTAAGTCGGCATAATAATTGTCTTCGTCGGCCAATTGTGTTGGATAAGAAAAACGCTCACGTATTTCCTTCACTGTTTTTTGGTATTCCGTGTCGACAGTCATGTAGACCTCCATGTCGTCGTCGGAGGCACATGAGGTCATAAGCGCCATGCTTCCAATTACGAAAGCCATAATACTTGTTCTTTTCATATATTCCGTTTAAATTGTTTTTCTACCACCATATATATTTATATATTGTTTTAGGACGGGAGGCTGCATAGGCTTTGGCCACATTTGATACAGCCTTTATTGCTGCCAGTTTTGTATCCTTTTCATCGTTGGCTTTTTTGACCTCAAGGTTGAAGTCTCGATCGCTTGTAGCCTTTAGTCTCTCAGCAATCTCTTCTTGTAGTTTCCGGGCATTGTTCTGTATGCTTTGCGAAGGGCAGTCCAGTTGTTCCAGCAGTTCACAAGCTGCCTCTGCTCCGCTTTCGGTCGGGTCGATACTCCATGCCGACCTTGCCTTTCTTACAATATCCTTATTGTTGTTGTCGAGCAAAGTGTAGCCATATTGTGCAATCAGGTTTTGTGCCGTTTCGAAATCTTTGTTGTATATTGGAATAGAAAACAGCATGCTCATTGCTTCTTCAAACTTTCCGTTTGCCGCTGCGGTCTTTGCAGCAGCGATGATGTTGCCCGACATGCGGTCGTAATATTTCAGTATCTGCTTTTTACCCTTGTCTATAGCTATTTGCAGTTTCTCGTCGTTAGGGTTTATTTTTCTTATTGCAGATGCGATGGCTTGTTGTTCGGTATCGCCAATTCCCTTTTTCTCACAACAGTAGTTTGAGAAGATGGTTCCGTCGAGACCATCGCCCACATATATACATATATTCACCACCACAGCGTTTTTTTGTGGAAAAGTCTGAGTCTGCACGCTCTTGACATTTTGCAGATGTGCTGTGATGATGAATCTGTTGTCGAATCCGGTTCCCGACATCCCGTAAGCTGTTGCTATTTGATTCAGCTTTGTTATCATTGCCGAATAGGTTGACTCGTCAATGTTTTCCGATTCGGGAATGTATGGGTTGAGGCTTATCAATCCTTCATTGCCAACTCTTTGTCTAGCATTTTCCTCTGATTGTGCCCTTGCCGTGAAAGACCACAGCAACGATGCAGTCATATATATTAATAATAGTTTGAGTTTCATATTCAATGTATGTTTAAACCGTTTGTTGGCTATTTCTTGCCCAATACTACATACGTCTTGCCTATGCCCACTGGAGTAGTAGACACCGACAGGCCGAATTGAGATAAGAAGCCGGTGATTGGTTTTATGAATCCTTCCATATTTATTGCTTTGGGCTTTCCGCCAAACTTGCCTTTGCCGAAGAGTGGGAAGCGCACCTGTTCGTATGACAGTCGGCTGCGTGATTTGCCGTTCTGTGTAAAGCTTCCGTTCACGGCATGTTCGTTCATCCAGTAGTCGATTACTTCACTAAGTTCGCCACTGTCTCCGTTCAGTGTCACTTCCGATTCGAAGTTCATAGGGCAGTCGCTTGCTATCTTAAATATTACCGAACCTTCGCGACCGTTGGCTATAAGGTCGTCAAAATGGCGTTGTATGCTTGCCGTAAAGTTGTCCATAAAACCCAATACCGATTCTTCGAGCAATACAGATATGGGAGCGCCCGATGCAGAGCTACGTCCTGTTTCGCCTCCAATCTGTTTGGTTGTAGCTGCATCGATGGATGTCACTCTGAATTCCACCATATTGCGCGGACCGTAGCTTGTTCTTGTAAAAGCGATGTTTACCAGTATGTCGGCTTGCGCTACACGGGTGAGTCGGTCGAGGTCGTCCTCCATAACTTCCCCGTCTGCCTTGGATGTCAACGCCACATCCATGGCTTCCTCGTTTTTCAGTTCGTCTAATGCGCTTTGTAGGTTCTTCAGCGGATAGCCTCGTTCCTGCATTATGCCTCCCATCTTGGTTATCACATTGAGCACATCGTCGTTGAGTAGAGCTTTTTCGTAGTCGGGTGTCTGTGGATTGTCTTTTCTCACGAATCCATTGTTTACACACCACGCCTTTTCTGGCACGACCATGATAATAGGCTTCATGGCTTTGGGCGAGTTAGTGTTCACTATCGTCGACTGTGCCATGGTAGCAATCGTTGCAATGAGCATTGAGAACAATACAAAAATCTTCTTCATAACTGTCGTTATTGTTGTTTAGTTGCCGTTTCGGCTTTTCATATACGTTTAAAAATAGCTGTCGAGTTTCTTTACAATACCTTCCTCCTCAAGCAGTTGGCGCAATTTGTCGTACATGACAATAACGTAGATGCCGACTTTTCTTCCTTTGCTGGTCTTGACGTTGTCCTCGCCAAAGGGATATTCGCTGTTCACGTTTTTCACATACATAAGAAACTCTCCCTTCTTGAAGAAATTGTCGAAGAAGCTCTTGTATTGGTTGTATATATTTGGGCTTAGCACAAGTGGCGGTATCTTGCCTGCAATCTCGTTGCCTTCAACCCCAGTGAATATGCACGCTGCAACAGCATCTTGCATGGCTTGAGCGATAGCTTTGTCGGGCGAACTGCCTACACCCCACGCCTTCAGATATTTTGTGCCTTGTTCTGCAACCCTCACAATTCTCACTTCATAGCTGTGTTTCATGTCGAAATGATAGCTTTTAGCAAACATATCTTGTTGTAAGCAAAGGCATAATGTCAAGATAACTAATACTTTTCTCATTTCTTGTTATTGTTTGTTATGTGATTATAGTTTTGTTTGCAAAGTTAAAGTCTTTTTTAATACCAATCAAGTCCATAATGGTTCATGCATATATGCTCCTTTACTTATATCTTCATTATCTATGAACAGGAAGCGGTCGTGCGATTTGTGAAGAATCTGTATGAACTCTATTGGTTCGTATTGCTCGTTGTGCTTTTTATATCCAACATGAATTATTATCCCAAATTGGTCATTAGGATTTCTATTTGCCGCATGACACTGAGAAATCCTAATGATCGATTTTGCTTTATGTTGCAGCGAGATTACGTGTTTTGGACATGAATTGCAAACAAATCGTATGAGGCTACGGCATTTCTGCCGTAGCCTCATACGATTAGCTTTTCTCACCTCTTTTTACTTTTTTAACCTTTTACCCTTCTACTTTTAGAGGCAAATTATTGTCCAAGTACCTTCGACTAAAACTCGCATTCTAGAGATTTGAAAAACATAAAACGAGCGTTTTTGCGGTTCATCCTCACCGAAAAAACATAAAAATTGAGGGTTTTCAGTGTAAAACGATAGGTTTTGCACTACTTTTCGTGAGACTTTACCCTGTAAAAGCATAGGTTTTACAATGTAAAAGCATAGCTATTACATGGTAAAGTCTCACGATAAGTTGGGTTTTGCGCAGCAAAAAACTGCACACTTTCATGAAAAACGTCGCAACGCACTAACAGACAAGTGCTTACGACTGCACGCTCAAAACTCGCGGAAAACCGGTCTTCTGTTTTGGTTTTGATTTTTCGAGCACTCTTGAGCGGTCAAATCGTGCAAATATTGTTTGGGCAAAAAGTGTGCCAAACTTTTTCTACTGCAACTGCGCGATGGTATTGCGCACGCGCTCAGCCGCAGTGTACATCAGCGTGCCTTCGTCGGCATCCTTCGCACCCATGTACACGTCGGGATTGATGTACTCCATGCGGCTCTTCACGGGAACGCGCGCAGAGAAGTGGAACTCGCAGACGCCAGTCTCAGTCTGTATCTGCTTTATGTTCTGCTCGTTCACGCCGCAACCAGCGAGAATAATGATGCGGTCGGCGGCGAGCTTATGCAGCTGGACGAGCAACGGTGCACCTTCGAGCGCTGTGGGCTGCTGACCAGATGTCAGGACGCGGTCGACGCCGAGTTCGATGAGCTGTTCGAGTGCGCGGCGCGGATCATTGCAGCGGTCAAAGGCGCGGTGGAACGTGACGGACATGCCCTGAGCAGCCTCAACTAAGCGACGGTTGGCATCCATGTCGAGCGATCCGTCGGCACACAGACAACCTATCACCACACCATCGACGCCCAACTCCCGGCACACGCGTATATCCTCCACCATGCGCTCCACTTCGAGCGGCGTATAGAGGAAGTCGCCGCCGCGCGGTCTGATTATCACGTGGAGGCGTGTCGTGCTGAGCACGCGGCGCGCAACCTTAATCTCGCCGTACGACGGCGTGGTGCCGCCCTCGGGTATGCCGGCGCAAAGTTCTACACGGTCGGCGCCACCTTCCTGCGCTGCCAAACAACTCTCTACGCCGTTGGCGCAGACTTCAAATCTATATTTCTTTTCCATAGCTATTTCCGTAGCGGAGGTCTCCGGCCTCCGCAGCAATCAATAACACTAATTACTTTATAGCGAGTTGTCGTGTTTAGAATACAACTCTTCACGCTATGCACTTGGTGCTGCGGAGGCCGGAGACCTCCGCTACGTGCAAAATTAACCTTTACGTTTCAATGAGCAAAGAAAATCGGGGACATTATAAGGCTCGGATGAAAATAATTGCTAACTTTGTACAATAAAGGTGGTGAGATGGTGAAATGGTGTTGTGTTGACATTAGCAATGCATATCTCAACATCTCAACATCTCAACATCACATCTCACCACCTCAACATCTCAACATCACAACATCTATAACATCACAACATCTATAACAAACAAATCATTATGAACAAATCTTTTATTCTCTCGGCAGCTCTCTGCCTCTCGTCGCTCTTCGCTTCGGCTGAGAACGCCCCCACTCCACGCAAACAACTTGCGCCGAAACCGCCAATGGGCTGGATGACATGGAACCTCTTCCAGGGCAACATCAACGAACAGCTCATCCGCGAGACTGCGGACGCTATGGTCGAAGGCGGATTTCGCGACGCCGGCTACGAATATATCTTCATCGACGACCTCTGGCAGGGCGGACGCGACCGACAGAACAACATCATACCCGACCCTGAGAAGTTTCCGTCGGGCATGAAGGCGCTCGCCGACTATGTTCACTCTAAGGGTCTGAAGCTCGGCATCTACTCGGATGCGGCGCAACTCACCTGCGGCGGATGGACAGCGAGCCTCGGTTTCGAGGAGCAGGACGCACGCACCTTCGCTTCGTGGGGCATCGACTATCTGAAGTACGACTACTGCAACGCGCCTGAGGACAGCGCCACAGCAAGACAGCGCTACCGCACAATGGCTAACGCACTGCAGAACTCTGGCCGCGACATCGTGCTCGGCATCTGCGAATGGGGACAGCGCCAAGGCGAGGAGTGGTGCGAGGAAGTGGGCGGACAGCTCTGGCGCACTTCTTACGACGTACGCGACATGTGGAAGGACATCGTGAAGGAAGGCGGCATGGGCATCCTCGACATCGTCAACATTACGGCACCACTCGCCAAGCATGCCCGCCCAGGACAGTGGCCCGACATGGACATGCTCGTGGTGGGTCTGCGCGGAACGGGCGGTCCGTCGAGCGATCTCGGTGGCGTGGGCTGCACTCAGACCGAATATCAGACGCAGATGAGCATGTGGTGTATGCTCTCGTCGGTGCTCGCCATGACCAACGACCTGCGCAAAGTGACCGACGACGACCGCCGCATACTGCTCAACAAGGAGATTATTGCCATCAATCAGGACGCTCTGGGCAAGGCTGCGGAGCGCATCGTGAACGAGCCGACGCAGCAGGTGTACGTGAAACCGCTGGCTGACGGTTCGCACGCCGTGGCTATCCTCAATCCGTCGGACGCAGCACAGCGCGTGAGCCTCAACTTCGCCACCGTCGGACTAAACGGCAAGTACACCGTACGCGACGTTTGGCAACACCGCAACATAGCGCAGCGTGCAAACAAATGGAAGGGCACCGTGGCTGCGCACGAGACGAAAGTATTCGTACTGAAATAAAAAAAGTAGCGGAGGCCAGAGACCTCCGCTACTTTTATTACAAGTCTTCTTATTATTCTCCCTTTTCAAAGTCGAAGCTATCGTCACTTGAATTGGTTTCATCGACAACGATATCAGTGTCAAGACGACTCTCCTGCGGCTGTTTCTCCTGCACATTATTGTCGATTTGTTTTCCCGGTATGCGCTCCAACTTGAAGTGCTGACCCTCCGGGAAGCCCTCGTTGTTGTAGAACGGCATATGTCTTTCTGGCTTTCCAGACTCCTCAGCATCGTAAGTTCTGAGTTTCTTCGCGTCAATCTCTCTTGGCTTCTTCGCGTCGAAGTACACATCATCATCGTATTCGGCATCGTTCTGCTGCATCTGCTGACGCTGCATAGCCTTCTCACGCTGAATGCGCTGGTTGCGGCGCGCACGCATCTCGCGCTCAGACGGTCTGCGCTGCTGCTGTTCTTCTGCGGGCACGCCCACGCTCTGGCGCTGCTTCTTCTCGGCAGCGTCGCCCACAGCCGCACCAGCTGCTGCACCCGTAGCCATACCTATGACCGTACCTATATCGTGTCCGCGCGGTCCGCCTACGATTCCGCCGATTGCGGAGCCGAGCACCGAGCCCATTGAGCCGCCTGCGTAGGCACCCGTGCCTGCGCCAGTGGAGCAACTGCTCACCGTTATCGCTCCGCCTAAAAGCATTATCAAACATTTCTTCATAACTCTATTGTTTATTGTGAAGGCAGAAGCCTTCTGTTACAGTTTGTAAATCATCAATTATCTTTATAAAAACGTCGGCATAGCTGTCTATTTCTTCACAGCCGCCTCAATGTCCTCCTTGTAGTTGAGGTTCTTGAGTCGGTAGATGTCGTGGATGTGGAGCATACGCTGCAGGAACGAGTCGAGATTGCGGTTATGATTTGCTTGAACATGATTAGTTTGTTTTTAACACGTTAATATACTTTGCATTACAAAGTTAGAAAAAATAGCAATACAAAGCATACGAATTATAAGAAAACGGCAATAAAAGTTGGCTGATTAGTCAAAAAGAAGTATATTTGCGAATATAATACTACACAGATTTTAATTTATGCAAGAGTATCAGCTGGATTTCATAACTTATTGCGTAGGCAATCTCTCCGAGCGTCTTAACATGAGCGCAAGCAAAGTTTATAAAATGCTTCGTTCGTCAGGCATCTTGGACGGATATATTCTGCCTTGCTACGATGTGCTCCACACGTTCAGCAAAGACTATATTATGAACGATTTGATTGATATACTGAAAAAAAGAGGAACTTTAGCATGAAACGAGCTAATGGAAGCGAACAAGACTATACTTCAAATGAAATATGCCCGCATCGTGAAACTGTTCAGCGAGCAGAGCGGAATTTCTTTAGAAAACTCCTTGGAGTTCTTCTACGACTCGTATGTATATAGAATGGTCAGCGAAGGCATTGCTGACATGCACTGCCGTAGCGACGGCTACATAGCAGGACTTTTGCTTGAAGAATGGCAAAAGCTCCACCCTACTTCCTGCCCTTAGAACGCTTCTTATGAGTAGTCTGTTTCTTCCTGCCCACAGACTGTTTCTTCTTGTCAGGCGTATTCAACTTCTTTACATGCACCTGCTGATCATTGTTGTTGAAATGGAACACGCCGTCTTCGGGCAGCGTGTATTCGGTGACTTCGAAGTCGATTTCGGGCAGGGCGTCTTCGGGCTTGAACGGCACTTTCGTGTTACGCAGACGTTCCACCTTTACTACGGCTACGCCTTGCGCAATAATGCCGAGTTCGCTGGCGGCGCGATAAGAGAGGTCGATGATGCGTCCGCGTCCGTGCGGACCGCGGTCGGTGACGCGCACGATGACCTGCTTGCCGTTGCGCTCGTTGGTTACGCGCAGCAGCGTGCCGAAGGGATAGGTGCGGTGAGCGCACGTCAGACTGTCGTGGTGCAGGCGCTCTCCGCTGCTTGTGCGAGAGCCAGTGGCACGTTTAGAATAGAACGAGGCCTTGCCTGTCTGCGTTTGTGCGCAGACATAGGCAAGGCTTATTGTTGCAAGAATTACTAATGTTGTATTTCTTATTTTCACGTATTCATATTGTTTTATGCGGCGGTCGGGAGCATTATACGATGCCCTGAGCCATCATAGCGTTGGCTACCTTCATGAAGCCAGCGATGTTAGCGCCGCGTACATAGTCGATGTAGCCGTCAGCACGCTTGCCGTACTTCACGCACTGCTCGTGGATAGAGTGCATGATGTAGTGGAGCTTCTCGTCTACTTCCTTCTCGCTCCAGCTCAGACGTATAGAGTTCTGAGTCATCTCAAGACCAGATGTAGCTACGCCACCTGCGTTGACAGCCTTGCCAGGAGCGAAGAGCTGCTCAGCAGCAACAAACTTGTCTACAGCCTCAGCTGTGCAGCCCATGTTAGAAACCTCGGCAACGCACAACGGCTTCTGAGCGAGAATCATGTCGGCGTCGGCGCCGTTGAGCTCGTTCTGTGTAGCACATGTGAGGTAGATGTCGGCCTTAACCTCCCAAGGTTTCTTGCCTGCAACGAACTTAGAGCCTGGGAACTCGTCCTCGTACGGCTGGCAGACATCATTGCCTGAAGAGCGGAGCTCGAGCATGTAGTCGATCTTGTCGCCTGCGATGCCTGCTTCGTCGTAGATGTATCCGTCAGGACCAGAGATAGTGATAACCTTACCACCGAGCTCTGTAGCTTTCTTGGCTGCGCCCCAAGCTACGTTGCCGAAGCCAGAGATAGCGATTGTCTTGTCCTTAATGTCGAGACCGCGTGTTGCGAGCATCTGCTGTACGAAGTAGAGTGCGCCGTAACCGGTAGCCTCAGGACGGATGCGCGAACCGCCGAACTCCAAGCCCTTGCCTGTGAGCACGCCCTGATACTGGTGTGTGAGCTTCTTATACATGCCGAAGAGATAACCAATCTCTCTGCCGCCTACGCCGATGTCGCCTGCCGGAACGTCCTCATCAGGACCGATGTGGCGATAGAGCTCTGTCATGAATGCCTGGCAGAAACGCATAACTTCTGCGTCTGAACGGCCGCGGATAGAGAAGTCTGAACCGCCCTTGCCACCGCCCATAGGCAATGTGGTGAGTGCGTTCTTGAATGTCTGCTCGAAACCGAGGAACTTCAAGATTGAGAGGTTCACTGACGGGTGGAAACGCAAGCCGCCTTTGTACGGACCAATGGCACCGTTGAACTGTACGCGGTAGCCGATGTTTACATGTACCTCACCGTTGTCGTCTGTCCAAGGAACACGGAATGTGATGATGCGCTCCGGCTCTACAAGGCGCTCGATAAGCTTAACTTTCTCGAACTCTGGGTGCTGGTTGTAAACGTCCTCGATTGAGATAAGAACTTCGCGTACTGCCTGCAAATACTCGGCTTCTCCCGGGTGCTTAGCCTCGAGATCATGCATGATTTTCTCTACGTTCATAGTATAAAAGGTTTTTTAGTTGATAATAGATTCTTTCGTTTTTAAATTGTTTGTCTTTCGTCGGCTAACGTCAATGCCGTTATGTAACTAAGACAGCGCAAATATAGATTATTTCGGCGTATCAGCCAAATAAAACAGCGAGTTTTTCTGCTTTTTCACGTTCTTTTAGATAGTTTGCAGCGTGTGTTCGCAAACAATTATTTCTGTGTTAACGCTGCAGTTGCCGTCGCTTTGTCATCGTTCTCCGAACGCAATCTGATCGGACGGCGGACGCAATCTGATCGGGCGGCGGACGCAATCCGTTCGGACGGCGGACGCGAGCGGTGGCACGTTCCCACTACAAACAACCGATACGTATACACCAAAGAGCCGAAGACTTCAACAAACACATTGCACGACGCGATACCTATTTATATACATTTTGTTCATTTGAGTATAAATTGACTAACAAGTTGTAGGTATTTTGCGTGTCATTTTGTAAGAAAGGCAGCCAAACCTTTTATTCCTAAATCTTAATAATATATCTTTGCATAGAATTTCTTTTCTAAAACTCTTTGTACACTATAACCAATTAAAAAGATATGAGAAAAAAGTACACTTTATCAAGAATCGGGGCAGTTGCACTGTTAGCGAGCTCAGCAATCTGTGGTGCAAATGCTCAGGTTAGAGCTACACAGCAATCTGTCCCAAGCATTAGCAACACAATTATGCGTGTGGCATCCGAGGATGGTCGGAAGCTTTGGGGCAATGTACTCTTCGACAACAGGTGGGCCAGTATCAGCCAAGACTATTACGCTTACGGATGGTATGAATTTATGGCTAAAGATCCCGTAAAGGTTAAGCAGCTATATGTTGAAGACTTCTTCCGTGCTACGGGCAGTGGAGCATGGATTGGCAACAATCTCTACTTCATCATGTATCAGAACTTCTGGGGTGTTGATATGATATACTATTATAAGTATAACACAGACACGTGGGAGAAACTTGCAGAAAAGTCGATTGACAACAAATCGTTCATAGCCAACGAAACGGCTATTGCGCCCGATGGTTCGACGGTATATGGCGACTTCCTCAATTCGGAAGGAAACGGCGACGAGCTTTGCATTGTCGACTATGAGAAGATGACGCGCACCAAGATTGGCGACTTGCGCCACTCGTATGTGGCAATGGGTGTGACCAAGCAGGGCGTGCTTTATGGTGTAGCTACCGACGGCAACCTCTACAAGATAGACACCGATACTGCAGCAGAGACCTATATCGGCTCAACGGGCAAGCAACTGAAGTTGAGCGATGGTAGCTTCTACTACCAGAGTGGTGAGATAGACCAAAAGACCAACACCTTCTATTGGGCCTGTGTAGAGGCCGACAAGAAGTCGACACTCTACACCGTAGACCTCACCGACGCAAGTCTGTCGCTTGTCGGCGATTTCGAGGGTCAGAACATGATAACAATGCTCTCTATCCCGAAGCCCGCAGCCGAGGACGGAGCACCTGCCATTGCCGAGAACCTTACGTTCGACTTCAAGAACGGCTCGCTCACGGGCGATGTCTGTTTTGATGTGCCCACAAAGACGTTCGGCGGCGATGAACTCAACGGCGATATCACCTATACCATCACCGACGGCACCGACACCCTTGCCGAGGGTAAGGCAGCAGCAGGCAGTAAGGTACGTCAGAGCGTGACGCTGAAAGACAATGGCAACGTGAACTTCATCATCACTCTTGCCAATGAAGCAGGACCGAGCCCACGCCTTCTTGGCAGCAAGTATATCGGTATGGACAAGCCGAAACCGGCTCAGAACGTTACAACCACCATTGACAAGAACGGCAAGGTGAACGTCATGTGGAGCGCACCTACCGAAGGACTCTACGGAGGTTATATGGGCGACATCAAATATAACATTGTGAGATACCCAGAAGGAAAGATCGTGCAGGAAGGCTACGCTGGCACATCCTATACAGAGATGCTTCCTTCCGATGCCAACAAGGCCGTATACGGCTATGGCATCACACCCGTCAACGGCGGAGTTAAGGGCGATGAGGTTGTGAGCAACTATGTGGCTTTCGGCAACGCCATCACGCCACCTTTCTATGGTACGTTTGACGATGCTTCGGAGATGGCACTCTACGAAATAATCGACGGCAACGGCGACGGTGTAACATGGGCTTGGGACGAGCCTAACTGGTCAAACGACAAGGATGCATGTGTAACTACTGCAAAATCGGAGAACGCAGATGCCGACGAGTGGCTTATACTGCCGGCTCTGAAGGTGAAAGCAGGTAGCGTATACAATTTATCGTTCCGTGTCAAGGGCACCTCAAAGTGGTATCCGCAGAAGTTTGAGGTGAAGTATGGCAAAAGCGCAACGGCTGCCGGCATGACAGAGACACTGCTTGCCGAGGAGACTATAGAGCTCTCCGACTATGAGGTGCGCAAAGCCACCTTCACGCCCACAGAAGACGAGGAGTTGTATATCGGCTTCCACGACATCAGCAGCAAGGGACAGCAGGGTCTGAAAATCGACGATATCACTATTGGCGAGGGCATCTCGCTAAACGCTCCCGACAGCGTTAGCAATCTTTCTGTTGTAGCCGCTGAGAAGGGAGCACTGCAAGCCACTCTCACGTTCAAGGCCCCAGAAAAGAATTACAGCGGCAGCAAGCTCGAGAATATAACCAAGTTCCTCATCCGCCGTTCGGGCAAGGTAGTGGCCGAGGCACCATCAGCCGAACCTGGTGCGATAGTGACATTCACAGACAATACCGCGACAAACGGCATCAATATCTATAGTGTGGCAGCAGTGAACGAGCAGGGTGCGGGCTTCTACTGTAAGCCGGTAGCTATATATGTAGGACAGACAGCGCCGCTGGAACCCGAAAATCGTCGCACAGCAGAGCATCCCGACAAGGTGACATTCACATGGGAGGAGTCGAATGTCGGCAATTACGACGGATATGTAGACCTCTCAGACGTGACCTATGTCATTGCAGAGCGTGGCGGTTCCGACTACTATCCCACTTATACTAAAGTGGACTCGGTTAAGGGTCAAACAACAATAGACATACCAATGGTTACGAACACCGGTGCACAGGTTCTTAAAACACTCTGGATTTCGGCCAAAAACGATTACGGACAGAGCTCATACAAGGCGTTGCCTTCTATCATGCTCGGCAAGCCCTACGATCTTCCGTTCTCTGAGAGCGTGGCTAAGAATCTTCTGCACGGACGTTTGTGGACCACGTACGGCACGGGCAAGTCAGATTTCTGGACCATTGACGACAATTATCCCGACTGTGTTGACAACGATGGCGGAGCCTTCCACATGATTTCGGAGGCCGATACCGACTGGGCTTATCTCGGAACCGGAAAGATATCACTCGCCGGCGCTGCCGAACCGAAACTCATCTTCTACCACAAGGCAGAAACCGGCAGCAATGCCAAGATAAAGATTGAAGTAGAGTTGCCCGATGGTACGACCGAAGAGGTAGCAAATATTGACGCAGCTAAGGACGAAGGGAAGTGGACCGCTTCTGCCGTTTCGCTTGCCGACTATGTAGATAAGGATTTCGTGTCTGTCAATTTTGTGGCGCAGGCCAACACCGGCAATGTAGTATACATAGACCGTATGTTCATACGCGATACATACACCTACGATTTGAGTGCAGAGATAGAAGCTCCGGAGACAGCAAGAAAGGGCGACACGGAGAATGTGAAGGTCACGGTGAACAACTTCGGCTCGAAGGATGCGCGCGGCTATAAGGTAGAGCTATATGCCAACAACAAACTTATTGCCTCTGAGACTCCTGCCGAACCATTGAAGGCCTACTATTTCAAGACATTCAACTTTGAGTATCCTATCAGCATCCTTGAGGACAAGGAGGGTGTAGAGCTGAAGGCCGTCGTGGTATACAGCAACGACCTGAACACCGATGACAATGAGGTATCAGCATCCACTAAGTTTGAGATATCAACCAAGCCGCACCCCGACTCGGCTACAGCCACAAAGACAGAGAACGGAGTGGAGGTAGCATGGACAGCGGTTGATTCCGAATCGAAGACTGCAACAGAGAGTTTCGAGTCGTACACGTCATGGAGCACCGATTTGTTTGGCGACTGGAAATCGGTGGCAAACAATACGGGAACGACGGGCGGTCCGTTCAAGATGAAGTATCCGTCACAGGGCACTTCGTTTGCATTCACCCTTGCCGACCCACTCGACAGATGGCTCTCTAAAGAGCAACTCGAGCAGGTTCCGGGCTTCAAGGCACACACCGGAAGTAAGTATCTTGCCGCTTTCCACCGTGCCGACGATGGAGGCTATGACGTGACGCAGGACAACTGGCTCTTCTCGCCCGAATTGTCTGGCGAGCAGCAGACAATATCATTCTGGGTGAAAAACGAGAACGATACCGACCAGAAGATAAATTATCCGGAGACCTTCGACGTGCTCTACTCTACTACAGATAGCAAGCAGGCTTCGTTCACAAAGATTGGTGAGACGCACACCACATCGAAGGGCGAATGGGAGGAAGTAAGCGTAGAGTTGCCGGCAGGCAGCAAGTATTTTGCCATCAACCATAATACAGTGGCAGCTAACTCTTTCGTATTCATGATTGACGACATTACTTATACCTACGGTCCGGGTGCCGTGATACTGTATCGCATATATCGTGATGGAACCCTCGTGGGCACAGTACCGTCAGACCAGACAACGTTTGTTGACAAAACGGCAGATAACAACACTAAATACGTCTACGGTGTAACAGCGGTCTATTTCGACGGCGAGTCGGAAGCTACCATTGCTACAGACACCACAACCGGCATCAACGACGTATTCAAAGCCGAGAAGACATTCGATGTGTATACCATCGACGGCATACGCGTTGCTACAAACGTAAGCAACTTCTCAACAATGAAGAAGGGAGTGTACATCGTAAACGGTAAGAAAGTTATAGTTAAGTAGACAAGTAGACAAGTAGACGATATGAACATTAATAAAAGATACACATTCGTTCCTCTTGCCCTTATGTTTCTTGTAGCCGGAGCTTCTGCTGCACCGCGCTCGAAGGCACAGATGAAAGCCGAAGCAACAAAGCTATTAGGTAGCGCAAGAATGAAGGCAGCGGCAAGAGGATCGTTCTCAATCGACACGAAAGCAATAAAGGAGCTGAAGGTATCAGAGGGCTATGTGGTATATGGTTCTGAAGGCAATGGGTTTGCAGTTATAGCAACCGACGACACTTCACCAGCCATATTAGGATATAGCGACACGAAGTTCGAGCCGAAGTCAACCAACCCCAACTTTGAGTGGTGGCTTTCTATGGTGAACGAGGCGGTGGTCTCACGCGCAAAGGCGTCTAAAGTGGCTCTTGTGAACAAGATGCCGAGTCGGTATGGCTATGCCGAGTCGGTAGCAGCTCTTTGCGAGACTCGCTGGGGACAGAATAAGCCATACAACAACCTCTGCCCTACTGCCACCAACGGCACACGCACACTGACGGGATGCGCCGCTACGTCAACAGCTCAGGTGCTTCGCTATCATCGTGCACCGGAGCATGGCATCGGCAGCCGCACCATCTATTATCCTGCCAACAATATGTCGGGCACAAAGATAAGTGCAGACTTTGAAAAGAGCAAGTACGACTGGAACGCAATGCTCGAGACCTACGATTCTAAGTACTCCGTAGAAGAAGGCGACGCCGTGGCACTCATAATGCACGACCTGGGTGTGGCGGTTGGTATGGAGTATGGCAGCGAAACCGATGGTGGTAGCGGTGCCCTGCACGAGAATGTGGCTAAAGGCTTGCAACGCTACTATGGCATTGAGGATGCCAAATATATCGTGAGGAAGGATTATTCTGACAGTGAGTGGATGCGCATCATTTACGAACAGATTAACAATAAGCAGCCTCTCGTGTATGGCGGATTCGATCGTTCAATGGGTGGTCACTCATTCGTTCTCGACGGATATGACGCAGAAGGTAAGGTGCATGTCAACTGGGGATGGGATGGCAACTACGACGGCTATTACGATATAAACATCCTCGACCCACAGGCATACAAATTCTCAAGCAATCAAGAAGCTGTGATAAACATCGCTCCAGACAAGACATCATCAACCTTAAAGGGCAGCATTGCTCTTGAAGCCGCAGGAACGCTTGCTGCACAAATAGAGGCCGACAAGTTTTACAACTACGACACGCTAACAGTGAGTGGAAACATCAACGCTGCCGACCTGCGCACGCTGCGTAGCATGGCAGGACGTGACGCTGAAGGCAACCGCACCCGCGGACATCTGCGCGTTCTCGACCTTAGTGAAGCTCGTATCATTGCCGGCTCCGACTATTACATGATGGAAAACGGCAAGAAGCTTATTGTAGAAAGAGATGCAAGTCTGCCCGACAAGGTGTTCTCAAACACGCGATTGGAGAAGATTGTGTTCCCAAAGACCGGCATCAGCAGTTTTGGCAAGGGAGTATGGGCATATACGAGCAAGCTAAAGGAAGTGGTGCTGACGGCCTCTGCCGATGCCAACTTTATATACGAAGACGGGATAGTGTACAATAGCGACAAGACTACTCTTATTGCTGCCTTACCATTTCAGCCGAATGGTGTGGATATAAAGCATGGAGTTATCAATGTGGCAGACTATGCTTTTGCGGGTTGTAACCTTATGCCACGTGTTTCGCTCAGTAGCGATGTAAAGACGATAGGTAAGGAAGCATTTGCCAACTGTTGGTCTCTTATAGAGTTCAAAGTCTTCTCTAAGAATATACCGCAGTTCAATGGCACTAACGTTTTCAAAGGAGCCAACGTTGAGAGTTGCTTACTCATGGTGCGTGCCGGCTCAAAGATGCGTTTCCAGAACACTGCACAATGGAACGACTTTGCTAACATTGTTGAGTTTGGCACTACGATTAAGGCTCGTAATCAGGCTCGCGAATATGGCGACGAAAATCCACGACTCACCTTCACCATTATTGGTGACAAGGTAGAAGGCAAACCCGTGCTTAGCTGCGAGGCTACTACAGAGAGTAAGTGTGGTCGCTACACTATTCATATAGAGCCGGGAACTATCACAGATGAGGCAGTTGATTTTGAAGACGGCTATCTCGTTGTGACACAAGCTCCGCTTTACGTAACCGCTGAGGACGCAACTCGTGAGACTGGTATGGAGAACCCCGTGTTCAACATCACCTATGACGGATTTAAGAATGAAGAGACGGCAGACGTACTGACTACTAAACCGGTTGCTTCGTGCATAGCAGATGCCACATCGCAAGCCGGTAAGTACGAAATCATAGTAAGTGGTGGCGAGGCAGACAACTACGAGTTATTTTACAACAATGGTTGGCTAACGGTAACTCCGTCTACGGCTATCAACGGTGGCAGAGTAACGGAGGAAACGACCTTCAATGTGTATACTTTAGAAGGTGTTTGCGTAAAACACAATGCAAAGAACCTTGATGGTCTTGCAAGTGGTGTATACGTTGTAAGAGGAAAGAAGATTGTTAAGTAGATTACAAAAAGCGAAGCGCCCTGCGTCCGGTTTTGCCGAACGCAGGGCGCTTTCGTATATTTCTTTAGAAAGCCTTGAAAAACTTTCCGTTACAAATTACCAGATTTGTGCGCGCTTCTTCTGCGGCACGAAGAGCTTGTCAGACTTCTTGATGTTGAAAGCCTTGTACCAAGCGTCGATCTGCGGGAGGGCGCCGTTGACGCGAGCCTCAGCCGGTGAGTGCGGGTCGGTCTTGATCTGACGGTCTACAAACTCAGGACGAGCGTTGCCAGCCCATACTGTGGCCCATGAGAGGAAGAAGCGCTGCTCGGGTGTGAAGCCGTCGATAGACTTGTTGAGAGCCGGGTTCTCCTTGAGCACGTTCTGCAGGGCGCGGAACGAGATGTTCAGACCGCCGTTGTCGCCGATGTTCTCGCCGAGAGTGAGCTTGCCGTTGATCTTCTTGCCGGGCAGAGCCTCGTAAGCGCTGAAGTAGTCGACGAGCACCTTTGTGCGAGCCTCGAAGTTCTTCTTGTCGGCTGGTGTCCACCAGTCGTTCTGGTTGCCGTACTTGTCGAACTGTGAGCCCTGGTCGTCGAATCCGTGCGACATCTCGTGGCCGATTACGCCGCCGATACCGCCGTAGTTAACAGCCTCGTCTACGTTCGGGTCGAAGAACGGCGGCTGGAGGATGGCTGCCGGGAAGCAGATCTCGTTGGTGGTCGGGTTATAGTAAGCGTTCACGGTCTGCGGAGTCATTTGCCACTCGGTCTTGTCAACCGGCTTGTTCACCTTACGCGAGATATAGTCCTGCGAGAGGAATGCGCGGATGTTCTGCATGTTCTCGAAGAGCGAGAGCTGCTCGTCTACGTGGAGGTTGGTGTAGTCCTTCCATGTGTCGGGGTAGCCCACCTTCACGATGAAGTTGGCGAGCTTGTCCTGAGCCTGCGCCTTTGTAGCGGGCGACATCCATGTAGCCTCGTCGATGCGCTGCGAGAGAGCCTTCTGCAGGTTGCGCACGAGCTGAATCATCTGCTGCTTAGACGACTCGGGGAAGTACTTCTCTACGTAGAGCTTGCCGATAGCCTCGCCGAGCACGCCGCTCACGAGAGCTGTGGCACGCTTCCAGCGCGGACGGTCCTGCTGTACGCCCGACATCACCTTGCTCAGCTCGAACTCGGCTGCGCGGAAGTTGTCGTCGAGGTAGCCTGCTGCAGAGCTGATGGCGTGCGACTCGGCGTAAGCCTTGAGGTCGTCGAGCGGCTCGTCAGCCAATATCTTCTCCACCTCGTGGATAGGCTCAAGCTGGCCTACGTCGATGTGCGAGAATGCAGGGAAGCCCTCAGCCAGGAAGAAGTTGCCCCAGTCGATGCCCGGGAAGTCCTTCACGAGAGCGTTGTATGTCATCTTGTGGTAGTTAGCCTGCACGTCGCGCAGCTCTACCTGGCTCTTGCTTGCCTTGGCGATGCGTGTCTCGATGCGCATTGTGGCGTCAGCCTTGCGCTGAGCAGTAGCCTCGTCGTTGCCGGCGAGAACGAGCATCTTCTTGAGGTATTCGGCGTAAGCCTTGCGCACAGCAACCACCTGAGCGTCGTCAGAGAGGTAGTAGTCGCGCTCACCGAGTCCGAGTCCGCCCTGACCAAGACCCACGAGGTTGTTGGCAGCGTCCTTCATGTCGGCACCTACGCCGACTCCGAACATGAGGCAGTCGAGACCGCGTGCGTCGAGCTGTGCTGTGACGAGCTGATACTCGCGGCGGTCGTTCACGTCGTTAATCTTCTTCAGAATCGGCTTCAGCGGTTCTGCACCCTCGCGGTTGCGGCGCACGCTGTCCATAGCGAGGTTGTAGAGCGAACCTATCTTCTGTCCGAGTGTGCCCTTGGGCTGCGGTTTAGAAGAGTACTCCTCGATGAGAGCAAGGATGCGCTTCTGGTTCATCTCGTCGAGGTCGGTGAACGATCCGTTGCAAGCGTGTTCTGCATCAAGCGGGTGGGCCTTGCGCCAGCCACCGATAGCATACTCATAGAAGTCTTGTCCGGGCTTCACCGCCGTGTTCATGTTGGCGAGGTCGATGCCCTTTGAGGTCTGCGCGCTTGCCGACATTGTAGCCAGCAGCGAGCAAGCGAGGATGATTGATTTTACTTTCATATATAATTAAGTTTAGTAATAAGCTTGGGTACTCTCAGGGGGTGCACTTGTCTCAAGTGCACCAACATAGAAGTTGGTCTTCAGAAACAACATCTGCAAATAGGTTGGTGCACTTGAGACAAGTGCACCCCCTACAAAGCCCCCTAATGATTGCAAAAGTAAGAAATTTGTGATAAATAACATATACTTGTTAGTAATCGTTAACCATTGCGCAAACGTTTACCTTGCAGTTTGGAAGAAATACTTTCATAACTTTGCAAAAAATTGCGTAATTGTTTAATTTTGCAGCAAAATACAATTAGAATCTAATAACGACTAAACAATACTATGCAAATTACTTTTAGCATCCAATACAAGACAGTATTCGGCGAAGAGCTGCTGCTGAACATCGTAGACGGACAGCAAGGCAACCGCACAGTGGCTATGTCTACAACCGACGGTTTGACATGGACATGCGAGGTAGAGGCAGGCATGGGCGAACAGCACGTAGACTATTACTATAGCGTGCGCAACAGCTGCGGAATAAAGTGCAGCGAGTGGAAGACCATAATGCACCGACTCGACCTCAATGCGAACGCTTCGCACCGCTTCACCGTAGAAGACCGCTGGCACGAGATACCAGGCGACACATATTTATATAGTTCGGCTTTCACCGACTGCGTCAACCGACGCGCAAAGGGCAATGTTGAGCCGCTGGCTTACAAGAAGGCGCTGCGACTCGTGGTGCGCGCGCCGCAGCTTCACTCGGGCTCACGCCTCGCTCTCACGGGCAAAGGCGCAGCGCTGGGCAACTGGGACCTGAAGAAGGCGCTGCCAATGACCGAGCACAACTACAACGAATGGATTGTAGACATCGACGGCGATGCGCTCAATACAAACGAAAAAGAAGTAGGTTTAGGTAACAATAATAAGATTTGTAGTAAGTTAGTACACGAACTTGAGTTCAAGTTCGTGGCGTTCAGCGACAAAGGCGATGAGATGTGGGAGACATGCGACAACCGCAAGCTCACTCTCGAGCCTTTGGAGCAGAACGAAGTGCGCGTGGTGACGCTCGACCAGTCGTTCTACGCGCTCTGCGACGAGAAGGTGGCGGGCACACTCATTCCCGTCTTCTCGCTCCGCTCAGAAGGTAGCTTCGGCGTGGGCGACTTCGGCGACCTTAAACTGATGGTCGACTGGATGGCAAAGACCCACCAGCGCCTCCTGCAGGTGCTGCCTATCAACGACTCTACATCCACACACACGTGGACCGATTCATATCCATATTCATGTATATCTATCTTCGCACTGCATCCGCAGTACGCCGACCTGCGCCAGCTGCCCGCTTTGAAAGACAAGCTGGAGGCAGACCGCTTCGAGGTGCTGCGCGAGGAACTGAACGCTCTGCCGCAGATCGACTACGAGCGCGTGAACAACGCCAAGCTGAAGTATCTCCGTCTGCTGTTTGAGCAGGAGGGCAAGAAGGTGCTGGCGTCGAAGGAGTTCAAGACGTTCTTCGCCGACTGCGAGCGCTGGCTCGCGCCGTACGCCCACTACTGCTATCTGCGCGACTTCTACGGCACATGCGTATTCTCGGAGTGGCCCGACCACAAGCAGTGGAACGAGGCTAACCGCAAGGCGCTCAGCAACCCGAAGAGCGAACTATATAATAAGGTAGCATTCTACTACTACATGCAGTTCGTGCTCGACCAGCAGATGCGCTCCGCTCACGAGTATGCCCGCGCTCGCGGCGTCATCCTCAAGGGCGACATTCCTATCGGCGTGAACCGCAACGGCTGCGACGTATGGCACGAACCCGAATACTTCCACCTCGACTCGCAGGCGGGCGCTCCGCCAGACGCTTTCTCGGTGAACGGACAGAACTGGGAGTTACCGACATACAACTGGGACCGCATGATTGCAGACGGATGCGAGTGGTGGATGCGTCGCTTCCAGAACATGGCTAAGTATTTCGACGCTTACCGCATCGACCATGTGCTCGGATTCTTCCGTATATGGGCTATACCTACCGACTGCGTAGGTGGACTGCTCGGACAGTTCCAGCCGGCGCTCGCCATGTCGCGCGACGAGATACAGAGCTACGGTCTCAACTTCCAGGAGCATCTCTTCACAACGCCGTTCATAGCCCACTGGGTAGTGGAGCGCGTGTTCCGCGAACACACCGAGGAGGTTATCAAGACTTATCTCAACCACGAGCACGACGACATCTACTCGCTCAAGCCCGAATACGACACGGAGCGCAAGATTGAGGCTGCGTTCGAGGGCAAGACGACGGAGAAGGACGTGTGGCTGCGCGACGGACTCTACGCGCTGGTTGACGACGTGCTCTTCGTACGCGACCGCAAGAACCCCAACCTCTTCCACCCGCGCATCACGGCGCAGCTCAACTTTATGTACGAGGCGCTGTGGGACGGCGACAAGGCGGCGTTCAACCGACTCTATAACGACTACTATTATCGCCGCAACAACAATTTCTGGTATGGCGAGGCGATGAAGAAGCTGCCGGTCCTGGTGCAGGCTACACGTATGCTGGTGTGCGCAGAAGACTTGGGCATGGTGCCCGACTGCGTGCAGTGGGTTATGAAAGAGCTGCGCATCCTGAGTCTCGAACTGCAGTCGATGCCGAAGGATCCGAGCGTTAAGTTCGGCTATCTCTCGCGCAATCCGTACCGCTCTGTCTGCACTCTCTCTACTCACGATATGCCTACGCTGCGCCAGTGGTGGGACGAAGACTGGAACCGCACGCAGGAGTTCTACAACACCATGCTCTACCGTGGCGGCGCCGCACCGCATCCGCTGCCGGGATGGCTCGCTCGCGACATCGTTTCGCAGCAGCTCACCTCGCCGTCTATGCTCTGCGTCCTCTCGCTGCAGGACTGGTTCGCCATCGACGAGCGTATTCGTCTCGCTGATGCCAACGCCGAGCGCATCAACATTCCGTCTATCCCGAAGCACTACTGGCGCTATCGCATGCACTTGAACATCGAACAGCTCCTCGCCGACCGCGACTTTAACGAGCAGGTGAAGGAACTGATTGATGAAGCGGGAAGAAAGTAAATTTAAAATTAAGAGTTGAAAGTTGAGAATTGAGAGTTGAGAGTTATGATATGTACTATTGCTTAATTTTTCAAAATATATAATATGGAGAAAACTTTTCACAAATGGTAATCATAACTCTCAATTCTCAACTAAAAAACGTTCAGCAACTCTCAACTAATCATAACTCTCAATTCTCAACTCTCAACTTTCAACTAATCATAACTCTCAACTCCAAATTCTCAAATAAAATAAGCATGACCCTAAAGACCATTCTCCTCTCCTTCTTGACATCCTGCACGGCTCACAGCGCCGTCGCACAGACGTTCAACGAAGTGGAGTATTCGCCCAAAGAGACAACATTCCAGCTCACCACGTCGCCCGACGTGAAGAAAGTGAACGTGCTGCTGTCGGACACAGACAGCGACAACCCTGCCGAGCAGATGATTAAGCAGATGAAGCGTGTGGGTGCGGGCAAGTGGAAGCTAACGGTGAAGAGCGACTTGAAAGGCAAGTATTATCTCTTCAGCGTGTACAACAATGCGCAGCCCGACAAAACACCCGGCATATTCGCAAAGGCGGTGGGTGTGAACGGAAAGCGCGGCGCCATCGTCGACCTGCGAGACACCGACCCTGAGGGTTGGGCTACCGATGTGCGCCCGACGCTCAACAATCCGTGCGACCTCGTCATCTATGAGATGCACCACCGCGACTTCTCCGTCGACCTCTCGTCGGGACTGAAGAACAAAGGCAAGTATCTTGCGCTCACAGAACCGAAGGCCATCGAGCACCTGAAGCGTCTCGGCGTGAACGCCGTGCACATTCTGCCGTCGTACGACTACGCTTCCGTGGATGAGTCGAAGCCCGACGTGCCGCAGTACAACTGGGGATACGACCCGCTCAACTATAACGTGCCCGAAGGCTCATACTCTACCGACGCCGCTACGCCGACAACACGCATACGCGAGTTCAAGCAGATGGTGCAGGCGCTGCACAAGGCTGGCATTCGCGTCATACTCGACGTGGTGTACAATCATACGTTCAACATCAACGGCTCCAACTTCCAGAAGACATACCCCGACTACTTCTACCGCAAGACTGCGGAGGGCAAGTATTCGGATGGTTCGGGCTGCGGCAACGAGACGGCGAGCGAGAAGCCGCTCATGCGCGAGTTCATGAAGGAGAGCGTGGAGTATTGGGTTAAGGAGTATCATATCGACGGCTTCCGCTTCGACCTCATGGGCGTTCACGACATCGAGACGATGAACGAGATACGTGCTATGGTAGACAAGATCGACCCGTCTATATATATTTATGGTGAGGGCTGGAGCGCTGGCTCTTGCGCCTATCCGCAGGAGAAACTGGCTATGAAGGCTCATGCCAAGCAGCTCGACGGCATCGGTGCGTTCAGCGACGAAATGCGCGACGCTCTGCGCGGTCCGTTCTCCGACGACCATAAGGGCGGCTTCCTCATTGGCGAGCCTAATCAAGAGGAAAGCATCAAGTTCGGCATCGTGGGTGCCATTGCGCATCCGCAGATAGATATGACAAAGGTGAACTACTCGCGAGAGGCGTGGACGAACGAGCCGTCGCAGATGGTGGCTTACGTGAGCTGTCACGACGACATGTGTCTCACCGACCGTTTGCGCGCTACAATGCCGTACATAACCGACGACGAACTGATACGTCTCGACCTGCTCGCACAAACCGCTGTGCTCACTTCGCAGGGCGTGCCGTTCATTCTCGCTGGCGAGGAGATGCTGCGCGACAAGAAGGGCGTACACAACTCGTTCCGCTCGCCCGACTCTATCAACCGTCTCGACTGGAACAACCTGAAGCGCTATCCGCAGGTGTTCGACTACTACGCTGGTCTCATAGCGCTGCGCAAGGCGCATCCTGCGTTCCGCATGGGCAAGGCTGAGGAGGTGAGAAAGAACCTCGAGTTTGTCGACGCTCCGAAGGGCGTGGTGGCGTTCCGACTGAAGAACAACGCCGGCGGCGACGCATGGCAGAACATATACGTAGTGCTCAACTCGCAGAAGACGCCGCAGAGCGTGAAGGTTGCTGAGGGCAGCTACACAAAGGTGGTGGCTAACGGCAAGGTAAACGCCGAAGGTCTCGGACTCATCAGCGGCTCTACTCTGACGGTTGCTCCGCAGTCGGCATTGATTGTTCACGATTAATACTTTAAACTATGATAAACTTCAAAAACCATTTTCTCTTGTCATTGAACAAGGGAATGAAGAGCGCGACGCTCGTCGCTCTCTTTCTTTCAACATCACTTTCTATGAATGCAGCACAGAAGATAGACCGCATCGAACCTACAAACTGGTTCGTAGGCATGAAGAATCCGCAGGTGCAGCTGATGGTTTACGGCAAGGACGTACGCGCTGCCGAGGTGTCGACCGACTATCCTGGCGTGCGCATCGACTCGCTCGTGCGTCTCGACTCGCCTAACTATCTGCTGGTGTACATGAACGTGAAGGATGCTAAGCCGGGCACGATGAACCTGCTGTTCCGTGCGGGCAAGAGCAAGACAAACGTGAAGTACGAGCTGAAGGCGCGCGACATGAAGGGCGAAGACCACATGGGCTTCACCAACGCCGACGTGCTGTACATGCTCATGCCCGACCGATTTGCATCGAGCGGAAAGAATCTTAAAGTGAAGGGCTTGAACGCTTACACCGTGAACCGCAAGGAGCCGTCGCTGCGTCATGGCGGCGACCTCGAAGGCATACGCCAGCACCTCGACTACTTCAACGAGCTTGGCGTCACGGCGCTGTGGTTCACGCCTGTGCTTGAGAACAACTCGCCCGACCACGGCAAGAGCAGTTCGTATCACGGATACGCTACGACCGACTACTATCGTGTTGACCCGCGCTTCGGATCGAACAACGACTATCGCCAGCTTGTTTCTGATGCGCACAAGAAGGGTCTGAAAGTGGTGATGGACATGATTTTCAACCACTGCGGCTTCGAGCATCCGTGGGTGAAGGACATGCCTACCAAGGACTGGTTCAACACACCCGAATGGCTTGCGCCGGAGAACCAGGCGAAGGCTGTGAAGACGAAGACCGTGGACGGCGACCAGATGACTAACGACAAGTATCTGCAGACAAGCTACAAGCTGACGCCGGTGCTCGACCCGTATGCGTCGAAGGTAGACATGCACGAGACGGTGGACGGCTGGTTCGTGCCCTCAATGCCCGACCTCAACCAGCGCAACGAGCACGTGATGACTTACCTCATTCAGAACTCTGAATGGTGGATAGAGACCGTTGGCATCGACGGCATACGCATGGACACTTATCCGTACGCCGACCGCAAGGGTATGGCGCACTGGATGGATGTGCTGAACACGGAGTATCCCAACTTCAACACGGTTGGCGAGACGTGGGTGACGGAGCCTGCATACACGGCGGCATGGCAGAAGGACTCGCCGCTGGCAGAAGTGAACTCTAACCTGAAGACGGTGATGGACTTCGCGTTCTTCGACCGCATCAACCAGGCGAAGAACGAGGAGACCGACGACGGGTGGAATGGCTTCAACCGCATATACAACTCGCTCTGCTACGACTATCTGTACGTCGACCCGTCGCACGTGATGGCGTTCATCGAGAATCACGACACCGACCGCTTCCTCGGCGAGGGTCAGGACACGCTGGCTCTGAAGCAGGCGCTGGCTCTGCTGCTCACCATCGACCGCATTCCGCAGCTCTACTACGGCACGGAGATACTGATGAACGGCACTAAGAGCTCTACCGACGGACATGTGCGCCGCGACTTCCCTGGCGGTTTCGCCGGCGACTCACACAACGCATTCAACAAGGCGGAGCGCACAAAGGAGGAGCAGGCTATGTTCAGCTTCACAAGCCGTCTGCTCCACTGGCGTCAGAACAACGACGTCATCACGAAGGGCAAGCAGACACAGTTCATACCGGTGAAGGGCGTGTACGTAGTGGCTCGCACGTTGGGCGACAAGGCGGTGATGACGGTTATCAACGGCACATCGAAGGCTGCAACAATGCCCGTAGCCCGCTACGCCGAGATTATCGGCAACCGCACGGAGGCTACGAACATCCTTACCGGTCGCAAGATCGACCTCTCGAAGGACGTGAAGCTGCAGCCGAGAGGTGTACTTGTACTTAGTATGTAACTAAAAAAATCTCCCATATCTTCCAGCAGGCTTGTAACGTCTTGTTGGATAACGGGTTGAAGGCTGGTAGATAGCGTTTTTATCTACCAGCCATCTACCAGAATCTACCAGCATCTCCCAGACGGGCTGCCCGCCTCAATCGGGTTTTGCACATATTTCTCTTATTGTTTGCCCTTCTACACAATTATATTGTTTCGGCAAACATCAGACAACCTCAAACAATAACAATCAATTCGATACCTAAAATGAACAGATTCCTAAAATCGGCAGCCGCAATAGCATGCGGCTTGTGCCTTTCGCCGCTTAACGCGTCGGCGCAAGGCTGGCCTTCCGAATACGAGGGCGTGATGCTTCAGGGCTTCTACTGGGACAGCTTCGACGCATCGCAGTGGACAAAGCTTGAGAGCGAGGCTGACGACATGGCGCCTTACTTCAAGCTTATCTGGGTGCCGCAGAGCGCTTACTGCGGCGGCAAGTCGATGGGCTACAACGATCTCTATTGGTTCTCCAACTACAACTCGTCGTTCGGCACGGAGAAGGAACTGCGCTCAATGATCGGCACGTTCAAGAAGAAGGGCATCGGCACCATCGCCGACGTCGTGATAAACCACCGCGGAACCGTGAAGAACTGGTTCGACTTCCCCGAGGAGACGTACAAGGGCAAGACGTACAAGATGACGGCTGCAGACGTTTGCGCCGGCGACGACAAAGGCAAGGCTGCGGAGGAGGCGAAGAAGCAGGGCGTGAGCCTCAGCGCCAACTACGATACGGGCGAGGACTGGGACGGCATGCGCGACCTCGACCACAACTCTGCCAACGTGCAGAACTGCGTGAAGGCGTATCTCGACATGCTGCTCAACGACTTAGGATATGCCGGCGTGCGCTACGATATGACGAAGGGATACGCCGGAAGGTTCACGGGCTTGTACAACAAGGCGGCGAACCCCACCTACTCCGTCGGCGAATACTTCGACGGCAACAAGACGAATGTAATCAACTGGCTGAACGCTACGAAGGTGGACGACAAGATAATGTCGGCAGCGTTCGACTTCCCCATACGCTACTCGATGCGCGACGCGGCTAACAACGGCAACTGGTCGAAGCTGGCGAACGGCGGACTGGCTACGGACGTGGTGTACAAGCGCTACGCCGTGACGTTCCTCGAAAACCACGACACCGAGAAGCGCAGCGACGCCGACCAAGACCCGATACGCAAGGACACGCTGGCGGCAAACGCTTACATGCTCGCCATGCCGGGCACGCCCTGCGTGTTCTACAAGCACTGGACCGACTGCAAGCAGGACATCAAGAACATGATTCTGGTGCGCTACATAGCCGGAATACACAACGAGAGCCGATGGTCGTGCACGGAGAACTCTGCGAAACGCTACGTCGTAACCACAACGGGCAAGAACATGAAGCTGCGTGCGGCGGTGGGCACCACGGCGAACGCATACACACCCACCGACGACGGATGGGCGCTGGCTGCCGAGGGCTACCACTGGCGCTACTTCCTGCCTACTTCTGCCGAGACGGTGTTCCCGTCACTGCCGTCGGGCGAATACTACAACGACCCTACCGTCACGCTGCGAGCTATCTCTACAGCCAAAAACGCACAGATTGTCTACACAACTGACGGCACCGCTCCTACGGCGTCGAGCGCAAAGGTGACAAACGGCGCCAAGATTGCGCTGCCCGACGGCAAGTGCACGCTGAAGGCTGCGCTGCTCGTGAACGGCAAGGTTGGCGCTATCGTGACACGCACATACAGCGTGCATAAGTTCGAGGCTTACAACATCGCCGTGTATGTCAACACCGACAACGTGGGCTGGACCAACTGCTACTTCTGGACGTGGGGCGGCGACGACACACACGCACCGGCTAACAAAAAATGGCCTGGCGACAACGTGACGACACTGACAGAGAAGAACGGCAAGAAATGGTACAGCAAGCAGTTCAAGATAAACACACCGACCGACTACGTCAACTTCGTGTTCGCAAAGTCGAGCTCGGTGCAGACCGCCGATGTAACGGGCATTAAGGCGAACGCCTACTTCGAGATACTGAACCAGAAGGACGCCGAGGGCCACTATCTCCTGAAGAACGTGACAGCCGACCAGCCCACCGCCATCATAGACATCGCAGCCAACGCCGCCCCTGCCACCACAACCGTAGTGGCGACAGACGGCAGAACGGTGCGCCGCTTCAAGAGCGCCGTATCGGCAGCCGAGGCTGTCGACGGACTCGCTCCGGGCATATACATCGTGAACGGCAAGAAGATTCTCGTACGTTAAAGCCGTTGCCTTAACAATAAAAGCGAGAATATGGCGTTAAATAAGAAGTTCTTACACAACAATTAAAAGAATTTCTTATACAATGACATACATCAGACATCTACTCAAGGCGTACCCGGTATCGTGCTTCTATATCCTTATGATATGGATTCTGTGTTTCGCAACGATACCGAGTACGCCGCTCGACAACGTCACTTTGATAGACAAATGGGTACACATAGCCATGTACGGCGGCACTTGCGCCACTATATGGCTCGAATATCTGCGCCTTCACAGCACGAAGCCTCAGCCCGTAATGCGCATCGCATCGCCCTCAGACAAGCCAATGCTGAGCTGGACAAAGCTGTTCTGCCTCGCCTGGATTGCGCCCATACTGATGAGCGGCATCATCGAGATTCTGCAGGAATACTGCACTGGCGGACGCCGCAGCGGCGACTGGCTCGACTTCGCAGCCAACTCAATCGGAGCGACAGTCGGTGCGGTCGCAGGCGTAGGAATGGTGATGCTAAAGAGACGCCACCGACTCTAAAGAGACGCCACATTATACATCTTTTTGTTTTTGCTTGTTTTTTATCATTCTATTCCTACAAATTGATACTACAAGAACAAACACCAATTGAATGGCTATAAACACAGATATTTCACATAAAGCATAGAATCTGAATTTAGGAAAGTACATAATAGCTATTCTGTCATAAAAATACATATAAAGAATGAGTAGAAAACTTTCTGAGATTACATACCACACACTATGTAATGACCATCTGAATAGTCTGATACGACTGATGACATAAATAAATAATGTATTTAAAGGGATTATTATAAGTCCATATAGTACAAAACACAAAATAAGGACTTTTATGGAAAAGCTTAAAATAAATACCACTGCCATAATTGTACAAAATGAGACAAAGAAGCATTTTATAACGGGATCGACTTTATTTGTGGAATTGTTGTTCATTTTTTTGCGGGTTATACCATTCAACTGTTTGTGCTGTAAGATTCACCATTAACACGAGATTATAAATATTATGTGTCTTTGGTGGAAAAGCATTTATTATTGTGTTATAAGGATTTTGTGCAAGAACGGCAAGTGTATAATACCCATCATCTGTTGGCTTAAATTTCTGCCTAACTTCGAATGCATACAAATTCACAAAGACATATCTCGTCTGCTTACACTTAAAACCAATGCATTGTTTGAAATAGTTATCCAATATTCTATCTCGCTTTGTCACAACTTTACATTTTTCCTTCTTTAAAAAAGTTGAGATAAGATTTTCTACATTACATAATTCTGTTTCTGATACATTACGGTATTCCATTCCGTTCTGTAAAAAAGGTTCACCATTTTTCCACACTGTTGTATCATCCATGACATAAAAATGATTGTCTGATACATATGCCCATACGGTATCTGTATAAAGCCGATCGGCATCAGTTTTATTCTTATTACAACCTGCAAAGATTGTGATAGCAAGAATTAACAATATGTAAATTGGTTTCATTTGAATTTGTATTTAAAGTTTATTGTTCCTGGTTGTGCTGTATTACTATAAGTAACAGGTGTGCCGTTAGAATCACGGACTGCATCTCCATTCCTGTATACACCCCATTTCCCTTGCAAAACAGTCTTGGAATTTAGTCTTCTGTCTTTCACAAATTCATCACCTGTTCTACTCGTCTCTAAATTATTGTTAGGAGCGATAAAAACAACATCTCTAAATTTGGGAGATTCTGAGAATTTCTTTGCCAATTCTGAAGTAGCACAAGAATGTAATATAATAACAATAGAACTCCCCCTTTCTCGCCATTCTTTATCATATTTATACAAATAGGATGCCAGTTGCTCAGCATTTTTTATTTGATTCTTATCATGACTAAGATTGTGGTAATACCCTTCCCCAAAACGCTTATGAGTATAACGGTCAACGGATACTCCAATAGCAAAAGCAGGACCCTCTATATTTTGAGTCTTTAAACCATGTGCCCAGATTTGAATAATACCATTATTAATAAAACGCTTTTGGTAACTTGCATTATTGTATCTTGAATTTTTTTTGTCATTTTCTATCCAATTATGCTTTTTCTTACCATCTAAATCTATATATCTGACAGGATTATCATCACAACTTACGTATGGACTTACATTGTAAGTTTTTTCTGCTAACCTATCTATAGAATGCCACCTACCCACGACCGGATCATACCATCTTGCTTTATGATACTGCATGTTCCAACCATACATCGTATCAAGCTCCTTACCTATGTACTTGTATTTGTTTTGGCTCACGCCACAACGGTCGCCCATCAGTGCGCCGAAGGGATAATAATGATTCACCTCTTCGATGTTGCCGTTACCGTCCACTACAAGACGGTTGCTGCCAAGATGGTCCTTCACATAAAAATGCATGACTATTCCATTGT